>Ga0233435_1002265_pt1 | contig 16516 bp, 15 predicted proteins | sample SI_122_August201_3_FD_182735 | JGI IMG/M metagenome (GOLD analysis project Ga0233435, IMG submission 182735) | Seawater microbial communities from Saanich Inlet, British Columbia, Canada - SI_122_August2016_135_MG | ecosystem: Environmental > Aquatic > Marine > Inlet | place: Canada: British... | reverse complement strand
GGACGCCCAGGACGACAGCCAAGATAATATTCAAACCAACGCTCAGGACGCCCCGCAAGCCGGCGGCCAAACCGCGCAGATCACCCCGGACCTCTCGGCCATATTGGGGCAAGCGGCCTGGGTGATGATGCAGTCCCGGGCGCACCGGCACCTGTTCGTGGGTGACATGGAATGGCTGCTGGTCCCTCCCATCGCCCACCGCCAGTTCCGCCTGTGGCGGCGCAACAACATGCCCGTGGCCTATGCCAGTTGGGCGATGCTGTCCGACGAGGTGGAAGCGCGGCTGCTGGAAAGCCTGGGCATTGAGGGGGACATCACGGTGGACAGCCAGACGAACGGCGCGGCGCCATCAACGGCGGCGGACGCCCCGCCCCACCCCACCCCACCTTCGACCTGCCCCGCCTGCGCCTGGCCCCCAGCGAGTGGCAAAGCGGCGACAACCTCTGGCTCATCGACCTCGTCTGCCCCTTCGGCGGCACGGCGGAAGCGGTGCAGCAGTTGCGGGAGCAGACGTTCAAGGACAGGGCGGTGAAGTCCGTGCGGCAGAGCGCGGCCGGCGCGAGGTTTGAAGTGGGGATGTGGGGCGAATGAGGGCGAACAGTCCGTGCTGCCGCGCGCTTCCTTCGTTGGCGTTGCTACTTGGCCTGGCACTACTTCTTGGCGCCTGTACCGAACGGCAAACCATCTCCATTGTGCGCGCCATGACCGCCCCGCCGTTCAGAAAGCCGCCGCCGGAGATGCAGAAGCTGTGCGAGGCGCACGAGGGCCTGAAAATCTACCGCACCGCCCTGAACGTGGCGGGTTTCGTGGACGCCACAGCCGAGGGCTGCGGTGGCGGTGGATTTTGTTCATGGGCACTGGGCAATTCGAAATATCCCGGACGGTATCGCTTTGTGGAGACCAAGGCCACGGCAAAGCAATTCCAGACAAGAATTGGCAACTATACAAGCAGCCGCGAGGGCATGTTGGTTGACCGGGTCAAATTGCCGGGCCTGTACCGGTTCACCAAGGAAAAGATCGGCCATCCGAATTGCCGCATTTTCGAGGAATGGCAAGCGCTGGCCAACAAGACCAAACGCTTTGTCCGCCTGCTCGGCTGGGAACGCCACTGCATCGCCACCTGGCCCATCAAGCGCTTCAGTGCCCGTTACGAGATTCGCAAAAGCAAGATCGGACGAACGCGCCCCTATGGCCGGCTATTAACATTAATCAATACGGTCGTGGACCGCCAGGATAATAGCCTGATGGCGGAATACCGCATCAATTTCATTAACTTCGCGAAACATGATGGCGGTGTGCACTGCAAGAATCGCGCCAAAGACTTCGAATATGAGCGCGTCCTGTTGCCCGTCCCCAAATCGTAATCTGGAATAGGAAACCAAAATGGCTGGTTCCACCAACACCGAATTTGTCATTACACGAAAGAGACGGGGTCAGGTCTTGTTTTTTGCACGAAAGAGACGGGGTCAGGTCTTGTTTTTTGTATAATTTTATACTAATATAATCCTATGGCTCGTCCCCTGCGGATCGAATATCCTGGCGCGGTGTATCACGTTACATCGCGGGGCAACGGCGGCGCCGACATCGCACTCGACGATGGCGACCGCGCCGACTTTACCGCTCTACTGGGCGAGGCTGTCGCGCGTTTCGGCTGGCTCTGTCACGCCTATTGCCTGATGGATAATCACTACCACCTGTTGATCGAGACGCCCAAGGCCAACCTCTCGCGCGGCATGCGCCAACTCAATGGCGTCTACACGCAAAACCACAACCGCCGCCGCCGCCGCACCGGCCATGTCTTCCAGGGCCGTTTCAAGGCAATCCTGGTGGAGCGAGATGCCTATCTGTTGGAACTGGCCCGTTATGTGGTGCTGAACCCGGTGCGGGCGGGCATGGTCAAGGCCGCCGAAGATTGGTCCTGGTCCAGCTATCGGGCGACGAGTGGCGCGGGGCCGGTGCCGGGGTGGCTGAGCGTGGATTGGCTTCGGGGCCAGTTTGGCGGAAACGATCCAATCACGGCTTACCGGGCCTTCGTCGCCGAGGGCCTGGGCGATCGCGATTCACCCCTAATCGAAGGTTTAGGCGCGGCCGTAACGGCGGGCAGCGTTCTGGGTGGTGATGATTTCGTGGCCGAGGCCGCCACACGGGTTCGCAAGGCGGGGGCAGATGCCTCCGCTGAATTTACCAAGGCTCAGCGCCATTTGGCCCGGCCCGCGCTGGCGGATCTAATAGCGGCGGAGACGTTTGGCGGCCGGGGCTGGATGGTGACGGCGCTGCGGGTTCATGGTTATACCCTGGCCGAGATTGGCGCCGAGGCGGGCCTGCACTATGCCACCGTATCCCGCATCATCAAGAATTTGGCCGAGGACGGCGTTTAGAAGGTTTGTCCGATTGAGGGCGGGGTCAGGCTGACCCCAATTCAAGCGCGCCGCCTATTTAAGCTAGGGCCTGCACCTGCTCCGCCGCCGCCGGCTGGGCGAATGGCTGACCCTGGAGTTGGCGCGGCGGCGGCGAGAGGGATGTTCCCCGAATCCGCACCCGGTGCGCGCATAGCGCGAGCACGGCCTTTTTGCAGCCGCCGGCGGTTCATCGTTCCGGTTTGGGCGGTTACCATAATCCCGCTCCGCGCCCGCTCCGAAACCTCGCCCGACTTCCGGCCCGGCCGCATTATAAACCAAAATCGAATCATTGATACGCCGACGATTCGCGCATGCCGGGAATATCAAAACCAGGAGTGGTGATTTCAAAAGTTATCCACAATAAATTGCATTTTGCGGCGCGCAACCGGGACGATTTTCCTTGCCGTTAAGGTTTTGTTAACCAATCATGAGGGGACTCTGGAGGGAGGCGTTTGGCATGTGTAAGCTGGCGGTCGGACCATGAGCGGGCCCGGGCACGACGCAGGAGGCGCCACGGCGCCGCCGGACGGCCAGGTGGACGCCCAGGACGACAGCCAAGATAATATTCAAACCAACGCTCAGGACGCCCCGCAAGCCGGCGGCCAAACCGCGCAGATCACCCCGGACCTCTCGGCTATTCTGGGCCAAGCGGCCTGGGTGATGATGCAGTCACGGGCCCATCGGCATCTGTTCGTGGGCGACATGGAATGGCTGCTGGTCCCGCCCATCGCGCATAAACAGTTCCGCCTGTGGCGGCGCAACAACATGCCCGTCGCCTATGCCTCCTGGGCCCTGCTATCGAACGAGGTGGAGGTGCGGGTGATGCAGAGCCTGGGGATTGATGAGTGCATTGAGGGCGGCACTGAGGCAGATGCTCAGGCGGATAGCGCGGCGCCATCAGCGGCGGCGGGCGCATTGCCCCTCTCCACCTTCGCGGCCCCCCGCCTGCGCCTCGCACCAGAGGACTGGCAAAGCGGCGACAATCTCTGGCTCATTGATCTGGTCTGTCCCTTCGGCGGCACAGGGGAAGCGGTGCAGCAACTGCGGGAGCAGAGTTTCAAGGACCGGGCCGTGAAGACCGTGCGGCAGAGCGCGGATGGGGCGGGATTTGAAGTCGGGACTTGGGGCAAGTAAGGCTGGGCGGCTAGGATACTGCAGGATGCAAAAGAAACTGCCTGTTACCTTTATGGGGTGGCCCAAAGTCTGGCATATGGTTCTAATCATAGTCCTTCTAATTCTATGCTATCTCGCCGTGTTTTTACTCAGAGATTTTCTCTTCTCACCGAAATCAGGCGACCCCACTTACGCTACGCTAAAGAGGTCTATCGTGGGCTCTCTCGTTGAAATGGAAAAGGGGGGGCAATGGTTACTTCAAAACGATGGCGTATGCGAAAGGCCGCTGAGGAGAAGGTATTCATATGAATTAATGAAGAAAACAGGTTCCCATTATAAGGCCATTGAGGAAAACAATGCCTCCGACAAAATCGTGTTTATTGATTGTGTATTGCCAGATTTTAGCGGGCCAATTTGGTGTAATTACTTTTTGTTTTTCGAATGTAGAAGTTACCTTATACATTCATTTTCGATAAATCGGAAAATAGTTCTAGATAATCTTTTTTCATATCTAGAGAACCCATGTAGAATTCCAATTAATCTTCAAGAGATACTGAATATCGATAGTAAATATGGTATATCAAAAATTGATTATAGAATTTCTTCTACTATGCACAGCTACAATAGATGTAAAAATTTTAAATTGGAAAATTCTATAGTTATTTTAATTGTAATAAATGATGACGGGGACGTTATCAAGACGATAAAACCTGAACTGTCTTTCCCGTTAGAAATTGCATGGAGCATTTTCGATCGTATTTTCCTGCCAATTAAGAAAACCGAAGGTTCTAGCAAATGACAGATAGAACATACTCAATTCGCGTCGAGAATAGGGGCACTGCGCCACATATGTGGATTGAGTTATACGAAGACGGTGTTCTTGTTGAAGGTGGTGGCCTTGAACCAGCCGGAATGCCAAAAGGGAATTTCTTAGGTTCATTTTCGCACGTAAAAAGAGCCGGGGTCAGGTCTTGTTTTTTGTATAATTTTATACTAATATAATCCTATGGTTCGTCCCCTGCGGATCGAATATCCTGGCGCGGTGTATCACGTTACATCGCGAAAAGAGGCGGGGTCAGGCTGACCCCAATTCAAGCGCGCCGCCTATTTAAGCCAGGGCCTGCACCTGCTCCGCCGCCGCCGGCTGGGCGAATGGCTGACATTGGAGTTGGCGCGGCATAATTGAGCGGGACCCCCCTGGAAATACCTGCAAAGCGCATTTGGCCGCGAGCCCATGTTCTTTACCGATACGGATCATCAAACCTATCTTACGGATTGGGGCACCGTCCCCTATGTTGTAGAGCATGGCATAGTCTCCGATGGAGAATTGGGCTCTAAGGACTTGCGGCTGGAGGCATGAATTAGTGTTACAGAACGATAATTGGGGCGATCAAGCACGGATCGGGATGTTCATCGTCGGTAGTGAGGCCGTACCGGAAGCCGAATGGTGGGCCATGCTCCCCTCGAACGTATCGGTGCACGCGGCCCGCATTACCGCGCCTGCACCCTGGGCCCGTTGGCGGGAGAATCGAGTGGGCCTCGACCTTGCGGACGATCTGATACGGGGAAGTCAGCAATTTTCCGCCATGCGTCTATCCGTCGTGGTCGTTGGCCATAGTTCGAGCAGTTTCGTCGGCACCAAGGGGTGGGACGAGGCGGTGGTGGAAAATCTCGCCGCGACCATCGGCTCAAACGCAATCGTGACGACAAACGGTCTGGATATTTTTGCCGCGCTTCGTGCATCGGGAATAAGGCGTCCGTTCGTCGTGCTTCCACCCTGGTTCAATGACGAGACCATGAATGCGGGTGTCCGTTACTATGAAGATCATGGGTATGAAGTCGCGGCCCACCTCCGTTATGATCCCGGCCCAAAATGGCTAGACCTGCCGCCAGGTGATCTTTACCGGCATGGCCTGGGATTTGAGCAGCAGGTCGACACCCTTTATGAACAGATCAAGGCATCCTGTCCCGCCACGGCGGATGGCATCCTAATTGCCGGCACGGGGTTTCTATGCGTTGCCATTCTGGAAGCGCTGGAGCAGGAATTGGAGCGGCCGGTAATTTCGGCGAACCAGGCCAGCTTGTGGCACTGCCTGCAATTGGCTGGCGTTAAGGCCGACATCACGGGTTACGGGAAACTACTAAGATTATGAACCGCGACCAGAGCAAGTTGCAATTAATCGTGTCTCCATGAATGGGGTCACACATGAAAGGGATCAAGGTAAAAGGGGACGCTACCCTTATTGAGCGTTAAAGGGGACGCTATGAGCTAACCCGGCTTTGACGGGCGCGGAAAGGCGAATGCCGGGCTTTGGAGCTGGCGAAATAAAACCGCGCGCGGCCTCCCGAACGGCAAAAAATTTTGCCCGATCGGAAACCGCGCGCGGCTTTTTCTTGTAGCTTGACCGCCTAGAGGGGCGAGTTCTTGTCCCAGTTGGGCTGGCGTTTTTCCAAATGCGCCGCCAGGCCTTCTTTTGCCTCCGGTCCCTTAAAGCCGAGCATTTCCAGGGCCAGGGAATTCTCGAAGGTGGGCATGGCCATGCGGTACCAGTTGTTCAGGGCCAGCTTGGTCCAACGAATGGCGGATGGCGCGCCGGCCACCAACGTGGCGGCAATTTCTTCCGAGCGCGCCGTCAAGGCATCGTCCTCGGTGCAGAGCGAGAACAGGCCCATACGCTCGGCCTCTTCACCAAACACCGGCTCGTTCGTCAACAGATGGTATTTCGCCTTGGCCATGCCGGCCAGGATCACCCAGTTGATGCAGGCCACATCGCCAGCGGCAACGCCCAGACGGACATGGCCGTCCAGCACACGGGCCGATTTGGCAATGATCGAAATATCCGACAGCAACGCCGCCACCAGGCCGGCACCAACCGCGACGCCGTTGACGGCGGAGATGATCGGCTTGGAACAGTTGATGATGTTGTAGACCAGATCGCGGGCCTCTTTCCAGGCGCCGACGGTGTCGTTCCAATTCTCGATATTGCCCTGGATCATGGAGAAATCGCCGCCAGAGGAGAACGCCTTGCCCTTGGCGGCCAGGATTACACAGCTGATATCCGGGTCTTCGTCAATGTCACGCCAGATGTAGGTCAGCTGACGGTGGCCGGCGGAATCGAGCGAATTATAGGTCTCGGGCTTATTAAAAGTGATACGCAGGACGCGCTCGCTCGGGCTGTCATATTCAAAGGCGGGAAATTTTTCGGCATAGCGTTCAAGCATCGGATACTCCTTCTTGGGGCCGGTTTCGTCATAGTGTCGTTCGTTGCGCCCGTTGGTGGGCATACGCATGGCACTGATAAGCCCCGCTTCGCTGCCGGGGTCAAGCCCCCGTAGTCGTACTGGCCGTGAGGCAAATTGCCTCAACCAACAGCCATAAACAGTTGTGTCCGAGGCAATTGATCTATTAAATGTCGCTGGCGTGTAGCTTTCGGGGCAAAGATCCCGGCCACGGCTTTTACCCTCGGGGGGATCAAGTGTGATACGGCTGTTAGAGATCAGGAGCCCGCAGTCCGGGTTCCTCACATCACGAGGTGCGGCCAGCACCGACTACGGCGACGTAGGCGATATACTTGACGCCGGGTCAATGACGCTCTTAACATCTGCAAAATTTAGACAACAACGAAATCAATTTCAGGATCTTGCGTCCGGAAACAGGGTGACAGTCCCTCAATTCGTTGTCGGACTTTGAGGAGGACGGCCGCTGGGCAATTTACTTGAAATCACCGATCTGACCACGGAATTTGACACCTCCGACGGTGTGGTACACGCCGTTGGCGGGATATCCTATTCGATCGCCGCTGGTGAAGCCGTGGCTATTGTCGGTGAATCCGGTTGTGGCAAGTCAGTGGGTGCCATGTCGATGCTGCGGCTTATCCCGGAGCCACCAGGGCGCATCGTCAAAGGCGAGGTGCTGTTTGAAGGCCGCGACCTGTTGAAATTGAGTGATGCGGAAATGCGCGATGTGCGTGGCCGCGATATCGCCATGATTTTTCAGGAGCCGATGACCTCGCTCAATCCGGTATTCACCATTGGCCGGCAATTGACCGAGACATTGTTGCGTCATACGGACAAGAGCCAGGCGGAAGCGAATGAACGGGCGTTGGAGCTGTTGGGCCAGGTCGGCATCTCGGATCCTGTCCGCCGCCTGACCCAGTTTCCGCATCATCTAAGCGGCGGCATGCGCCAACGCGTGATGATCGCCATGGCACTGGCCTGCAATCCCAAGCTGATCATCGCCGATGAACCGACCACCGCGCTAGACGTCACGATCCAGGCGCAAATTCTGGAACTGATGAAGGGCCTGTCCGAGCGCCTTGGTGTGGCGCAACTTATCATCACCCACAACTTGGGGGTCGTGGCCCGCTATGCCCAACGGGTCAACGTGATGTACGCCGGCAAGATCGTGGAAATGGGCACGGCCAAGGAAATTTATCACAACCCACGCCACCCCTATACCTTGGGGCTGTTGGCCTCCGTGCCCAGGCTGGATCAACAGCGGGGAACGCAGCTTGTTCCGATCGAGGGGCAACCGCCGGATCTGGCCCGGCTGGACGACGGCTGTGCCTTTCGCCCGCGCTGCCGCTATGCCACGGAACGTTGCGCCCATGAAATCCCGGAATTGCAAACCGTCGAAGGTGATCATGTAAGCGCGTGTTGGCATTTTGAAAGCCTGGGCCAACAAAGCCAGGCGAGACAAGAGGATCCAGTGGCATGAGCGTGGCGGGAAACATGACGGATACAAACACGCCCGCCTCTAATGCCGTGGAAGGCGAGCCGCTGCTACGGGTCAAAGACCTGAAAATGCATTTTCCCGTAACGGAAGGCATGTTCATGCGCCGTACCGTGGGGCATGTGAAGGCGGTGGACGGCGTTAGCTTCACCGTGGCTCAGGGCGAAACATTGGGTCTGGTCGGCGAGTCCGGCTGCGGCAAGACCACGGTTGGGCGCTGCATCCTGCGGCTGGAGGACCCTACGGCGGGCAGCGTGATCTTTGACGGCAATGACATCGCCAATAAGAAAATGAGCGAAATGGTCACACTGCGCCAGGATGTGCAGGTGATCTTCCAGGATCCGTTTTCCTCTCTCAATCCACGGCAGAAAATTGGCAGCATCATTTCCGAGGCCCTGAAAGTACACGGCATCATCACCGACGCCGCGGAACTGAAGGCGCGGATCTCGGAGCTGCTGCGTATTTGCGGCCTCAATCCGCGTTTCGCCGACCGCTACCCGCACGAGATGAGCGGCGGCCAGCGCCAGCGCGTGGGCATTGCCCGCGCCTTGTCCGTCAATCCGAGGTTCATCGTCTGCGACGAGGCGGTTTCGGCCCTGGATGTCTCCATCCAGGCCCAGGTCATCAACCTGCTGGAGGATCTGCAAAAGCAGTTCAATTTCAGCTATCTGTTCATCGCCCATGATCTGTCCGTGGTGCGCCATCTTTGCCACCGGGTCGCGGTGATGTATCTGGGCAAGATTGTCGAGCTGGCCGATTGCGATGAATTGTTCGACAACCCGCAACACCCCTATACTCAGGCCCTGTTGAGCGCCGTACCGGTGCCGGACCCGGCCATTGAAGAGACGCGGTCGCATCAGATTTTGGAGGGCGAGGTGCCCTCGCCGATGTCACCGCCACCGGGATGTGTTTTTCACCCGCGCTGCCGACAGGCGACCGAGGCCTGCAAGCGCGATATTCCCGAACTTCAGGAATTCAGCCCCGGCCATTCACTGGCCTGTCCCGTGGTGCTCGGGAAATAAGAGGGATTGAAAAACGACAGCACCAAAAGGCAGGAGAAAATTGCGCTCTTTGAAAGATTTGTATGTGTGTTAGGATTTCGTCATAGCCGTTATGTGGAAAAACAAATTAACGACGGCAAAAAAACAGCCTTAAGGGAGACCTCAATATGAAGTTTAAGACCTTGAAATTATTGACCGGGACAACAGCGGCGCTGTTGTTGGCGGCCAACGTCGCGGCGGCGGAGACGCCGAAGCGCGGCGGCACGCTAAATTTCGTGGTGGGTTCCAAGATCCCCTCCATGGATGGCCATATGGAAGGCACCTTCGGGATGATCCATCCAATCCGGCCATTCTACAGCACCCTGATCCGGGTCAATCCGGCTAACCCAAGCTCGACCACGGATTTTGTTTGTGACGTCTGCTCGTCGTTTTCCTCTTCCGATGACGGCAAGACCCATACTTTCATGATCCGTAACGATATTAAGTTTCATGACGGCACGCCTTTGACCGCGGCCGATGTGAAGGCGACCTATGACAAGCTGGTTTTCCCGCCGAAAGGCATTTTGAGCCTGCGGAAAAAATTCTTTTCCATGGTCGACACCATCACCACGCCGGACAACTATACGCTGGTGATGAAGCTGAAATATCCCTCGCCGACCTTTATTCCTTCCGTGGCGATGCCCTTCAACTTCATCTATTCCAAGAAGGATCTCGATACCCACGGCTATAAATGGCATCAGAAAAACGTCAACGGTACTGGCGCCTTTCAGTTCGTTGAATATCAGCCGGGCTCCCACGTCTCCGGCAAGCGCTATGACGGCTATCACCATGAGGGCAAACCTTATTTGGATGGCTACAAGGCAATTTCCGCACCGAAAATGGCGGTCCGTCTACAAGCAATTCGTGGCGACCGGGCCGGCATCGAATTCCGTGGTTTCCCACCGAAAGCCCGCGATGATCTGGTCAAGGCCCTGGGCGACAAGATCACCGTGCAGGAAGGTGACTGGAACTGCTCATTGCTGGTAACGCCAAATCATAAGGTCAAACCTTTTGATGACGCGCGGGTACGCCGGGCGCTCACCCTTGCCGTTGACCGTTGGGGCGGCTCCAAGGCACTGTCGAAGATCGCCATCGTCAAGACGGTTGCCGGCGTTGTCTTCCCAACCCATCCCCTGGCCGCGAACAAGGAAGAGTTGACCAAGATTCCTGGTTTCTGGACCGATATCAAAAAGAGCCGGGCGGAAGCCAAGCGCTTATTGAAGGAAGCCGGTCAGTCCAACCTCAGCTTTACCTTGCTGAACCGTGCGGTTGACCAACCGTATCGTATTCTCGGTGTTTGGCTGATTGACCAGTGGCGGCAAATCGGCGTGAAAGTAACACAGAATGCCGTGCCGACGGGTCCCTGGGTAGATTCCCTGCGGAAGAAGAAAGACTATCAGGTGGCGATCGATGCCAACTGTCAGTCGATCGTGAACCCCATCGTCGATGTCTCCAAGTACCTGGGCAGTGCCTCTAACAACTATGCCCAGTATATGGACCAGCCGATGGAAGACATGCATGCGAAGATGTCCCGCTCGGGCGATCCGGCGGAACAGCGCGCCATCATGCGCAAGTTCGAGACGCGCCTCTATGGTGAAGAAGCGCACATTATCCCGACCCTGTGGTGGTACAAGATCAACCCCCACCGCTCTTATGTTAAGGGTTGGAAGATTGCACCCAGCCATTACCTGAACCAGCATTTGGATCAGGTCTGGTTGGACAAGTAAGTCTATTGCCGACATGGCGGCCGTGTAACAGCGGCCGCCATGCGCGGCGTTTTATACCTATATTTTGATTTTATTTTCAGTATCAGTTGACGCCACTAAGATTGACACTGCTGACATAAATTTGGTTGGACCATGTACAAATATGCCGTGAAGCGCATTCTACTGATGATCCCGACGTTGATTGGGGCCGGCATACTGGTTTTCATGCTGATGCGCATGATCCCGGGCGATATTTGCGAAATCCGCCTGGGCGGTACCGGGCTGATGGTGGACAAGGAACAGATTGATATCTGCCGCGAAAACCTGGGTCTCAATCAATCACTGGCTAAACAGTTCTATGATTTCGCCATTGGTATCGCGACATTTAATTTCGGTGACTCCATGTGGACCGGGCGGCCGGTCACGGAGGAAATCGCCGTCCGGTTTGAACTAACCCTGCAAATCGCCTTCATGGCGACCTTGACGGCCGTGATCATCGCCTTGCCGTTCGGTGTGATCTCGGCCATCAAACAAAACACCTGGATAGATTATGTTATCCGGCTGGTCTCCATCGCCGGCATTGCCACGCCGTCGTTCTGGCTTGGTATCATGATAATTTTGGGCCTTTTAATCGTCAGCCAGATGGTTTTTGGTGAACCGTGGATGATGCCCATACAATTTGTCCCCATATGGGTTGACCCGTTGGCAAACCTGTCGCAAACCATATGGCCGGCGGTCGCGGTGGGTTACCGTTACGCAGCCGTGGTGGTGCGCATGACGCGCTCGGCCATGCTGGAAGTTCTGCGCGAGGATTATGTCCGCACGGCGCGCGCCAAGGGCCTGTTCGAGAAGGTGATTATCAATCAACACGCCTTGAAGAATGCCCTGCTGCCGGTGATTACCCTGGTCGGTATCGAGTTTGCGTTTTTAATTGGCGGCCTCGTGGTGACCGAGCAGGTTTTCAACCTCAACGGTCTGGGCAAATTATTCGTTGACGCGGTGCTGGATCATGACTTCACGCTGACTCAGGCGCTGGTGATGATGGTCGTGACGATCTTCGTCATCGTAAATCTACTAGTGGATCTGATCTATGCCTGGGTCGACCCACGTATCCATTATAGCTAAACCCCAAGAGATTTTGGGCAAGACGGGATCAGATAATGGCAATCAATGAAACATACGTCGGAGTTCAGGAAGAGCCGCTTGCGGAGCAGACCTGGGGTGGCGTTGCCAAGGATTTAATCCGCCGCCAGCCTTTGGGCGCGCTTGGCGGACTAGTAGTTATCCTGATGATCGCCGCCGCCTTGTTCGCCCCTCAAATTGCGACGCATGATCCGGAGATCAATGATTTCGGCGCGATGTTGGAGGCGCCCAGCCTAGCGCATATTTTCGGCACCGACGAATTTGGCCGCGATATTTATTCCCGCATTGTCCATGGCGCCCGCACCGCCATGCTGGTCGGGTTCACCGCCGCTATTTGTGGCTCCACCATCGGCCTGTTGATCGGCGTCACCTCCGCCTATTTTGGTGGCTGGGTGGATATTATCGTACAGCGCGTCGTTGACGTGCTGATCGCCTTTCCCTCCATTATCCTGGCCCTGGCAATTGTCATAATTCTAGGCCGCGGCGTCGGTCCAGTGATCATCGCCATTACCATTCCGATGATACCGACCTGTGCCCGCGTGGTGCGCTCGTCCGCCCTGGCGGTCCGTGAAATTCCTTATGTGGATGCGGCCCGGGCCATGGGCTTCGGCCATGCCCGTATTGTTTTGCGCCATATCTCGCCCAATATCATGGCGCCCTATCTGATCATGCTGACCACCTTCCTGGGCGCGGCCATTCTGGCGGAAGCCTCGCTCAGCTATCTTGGCCTTGGCGTGCAGGAGCCGACCCCGGCCTGGGGCCTGATGCTGAAGAGCGGCGCCGAGGAATATGCCGAAAGCGCGCCCTGGGCGGTGATCTTCCCGGGCGTGGCGATCACGCTGGCGGTATTCGGGTTTAACCTGTTTGGCGACGCCATGCGCGACGTTCTCGACCCCAAACTGCGTTCCCGCTAACGGCGGCAGGTCCGGCACGAACATGAATGAGCTGTCCGAACGGATCATTCTGGGCATGCTGACGCCGTCATCGAACACGGTGTTGGAGCCGACGACCACGGCCATGCTGGCCGGCCTGGATGAGGTCACGGCGCATTTCAGCCGCTTCAAGGTGACCGAGATCTCACTGTCGGATAAGGGCCTGGCGCAATTCGATCATGATCAGTTCCTCGGCGCCGCCGATCTGTTGGCCGATGCCAAATGCCATGCCATTGCCTGGAACGGCACCTCCGCCGGCTGGCTGGGTTTTGACAATGACGAGGCACTTTGCGGCCGCATAACCCAGAGCACCGGCGCACCCGCGACCACATCCATTCTGGCCAACAATGACCTGTTCCGCCGCCATGGCATTGGCAAATTCGGCTTGGTCACGCCGTATACCGACGATGTCCAGGCCCGCATCCTGGACAATTACCAGGCCGCCGGCTTCGACTGCGTGGCCGAGCGGCATTTGGGCATCAGCGACAATTATTCCTTTTCCGAAGTCAACCAGGATCAGGTCGAGGCCATGTGCCGCGAGGTCGCCGCCGAGGGCGCGGAAGCGATTTCCATCATCTGCACCAACATGCGCGGGGCCGCCCTGGCCGAGCGGTTGGAGGCCGAATTGGGCGTTACGGTCTATGACAGCATATCCGTTGTCGTCCTGCGTGCCTTGGAATTGGCCGGCGTCGATGCCGCCCGCCTAAAGGGCTGGGGCCGCATTTTCGCAATTTAGAGCAATTTTCAATCAACCGATGTCGTAAGAGCGGCCCAAATGATGGGTTCAATTGCTCTATCTCGCGTGATCTGAGCCTATCCATAAAATTGGATACGCTCCGTGCCCTTGATCCAGCGCAAGGACAGGATGGACCATCCCAGTTAAAAATCACTCATAAGTCATAATGGGATGGGAGTGAACGGCTATGAGTTACGAGGAACCAGGTTGCGCGTATTGCCCCGAAAATGTCCGAGCCTGCCGGGTGGGCGAAACCGACGAGCGGGGACCCGGCTTTTGCCCAACGAAAGTCATGGCCGACGAGCTGGACCAAGCCGTCGCCCTTTATGACGACCCGGAACTCCTCAAAATCGCCCAGGTATCGGGCCGGATCGAGGCCGAGGGTTATTGCCAATGGACCCGGGTTGAAGAGATCTGTCAGTTCGCCAAGAAAATGGGCTTCAAGAAAGTCGGCATCGCGACCTGCATCAGCTTCGTTGATCTGGCCAAGACCCTCAGCGAAATTCTTGAAAGCCATGGCCTGGAAGTCGCCTCTGCCGCCTGCAAGAACGGCTCCGTCCCAAAGGAAGACATGGGCATAACGGATGCGGAAAAAATCCGCCCCGGCAATTACGAGGCCATGTGCAACCCGATCAGCCAAGCCACGCTGTTGAACAAGTCGGGCTGTGAGCTGAACATCGTACTGGGCCTGTGCGTCGGCCATGACAGCCTGTTTTTCAAGCATTCGGAAGGTCTGGCAACCACATTGGTGGCCAAGGACCGGGTTCTGGCCCACAATCCGGTCGGTGCCCTGCACCTGGCCGACACCTATTTCAGCCGTGTCTGGGGGCCTGATAAGCCTGAAAAACGGCCTAAACTTCCCGCTGGCGGCAGAAAAAACTAGACTGACGCACCGCCGCTCTTGTCGCTGCCAAGTGCCTTCGAGGCAATCTCGAAGACATCCGGCGATAGGCCGGCGGCATCCGAGGCGGCCAGAATGCGCGATAGCTCCGCCCGCATCAGTGCCTGTCGGCCTTCGTCATAGCGGCGCCAACGGCCAAGCTGTGTCGCCAGACGGGCGGCGACCTGGGGATTGATCGGGTCCAGCTCCAGCACCCGGTCGGCCAGAAAGCGGTAGCCACTGCCATCGGGGGCATGAAAGCGATAGGGATTGGCCGCGCAAAAGGCTGAAATCAAGGCCCGTACCTTGTTCGGCTGCTTAATGGAAAACACCGGATGCGCCATCAGCTCAACCACCCGTTCCAAAGCATCCGGGCGGGCCGAGGCCGCCTGTAGGGATAGCCACTTGTCGATCACCACCGCATCGTCCTTGAAGCGGTCATGGAAAGCCGACAGCGCATCGGCCCGGGCCTCATCCTCCCGGTCATTCAAGGCGGAAAGCGCCGCCATGCGGTCGGTCATGTTGTCGGCATCGCGGAATTGCTGCGCGGCCAGATCCCGGCAACGTTCATCATCCAACTCCGAGAGATACGATAGGGCGAGGTTCTTGAGGGCCCGGCGGCCGGCCGAGGCCGCATCCGGGCTATAGGGCGCGTTGGAACGGTTGGCGTCATAGATGCTCAGAAGGTCATCGCGCAAGGTCCGCGCAATGGCGGTACGCAGCGCCTTGCGGGCGGCGTGGATCGCCACCGGGTCGGCCCTGTCCACCTGTTCGGCCAAATACTGTTCACTGGGCAACTGGCAGGCCAGGGCGACGAATGCCGGGTCCAGGTCCGGGTCAGTCAGGATACCTTCCAGCGCCGCGATGAAGCCTTGATCCACCGCGGCCTCGCCGCCCCGCGCGATCGCCGCGGCCATGCCGCCCAACAGTGAGGTGGCATATTGCTGCCCGGCCTCCCAGCGGTTGAAGGCATCGCTGTCATGCGCCATCAGGAATGCGGCTTCGTCATCGCCCAATTCCTGACGCACATGGATGGGGGCGGAAAAGCCGCGGTTGATGGAGGGTACCGGTGCCTCCGACAGGCCTTCGAAACGGACAGAGGTATGGTTTTCATTCAGGTCCAGGACCGTTGTCGTCGCGCCGCTTTCATCGAGGGGCAGATCATTGCCATTGCCGTCCAGCAGGCCAACAGCGACGGGAATGCGCATGGGCTGCTTGATGACGCCGTCGGGGGTGGCGGGTAGGCTTTGGCTAAGATTGAGTTCGTAAACCTGAGTTGCTGCGTCATAGCTGCCCGAAACATGGACTTCCGGCGTGCCGGCCTGGCTGTACCACAGCTTGAACTGTTCCAGATCAGCGCCATTGGCGTCCGCCATGGCGGCCAGAAAATCATCACAGGTTACCGCCTGGCCATCGTGACGCTGAAAATACAGATCCATGCCCCGCCGGAAGCCGTCCTCTCCCAACAAGGTTTGGAACATACCGATTACCTCGGCGCCTTTTTCGTAGACCGTCGCGGTATAGAAGTTATTGATCTCGATATAGCTGGCCGGGCGCACGGGATGGGCCAGGGGGCCGCCGTCCTCGGGGAATTGCGCCGCCCGCAGGGCCCGCACATCCTTGATCCGCTGTACTGGGGCCGAGCGCATATCGGCGGAAAATTGTTGGTCGCGAAAAACCGTCAGGCCTTCCTTCAGGCTCAACTGGAACCAATCCCGACAAGTCACCCGGTTGCCCGTCCAGTTGTGGAAATACTCGTGCGCCACGATGGCCTCGATATTGGCGTAATCGTCATCGGTGGCGGTTTAGGGATTGGCCAGAACGTATTTGGCGTT
>Ga0233435_1002257_pt1 | contig 16566 bp, 13 predicted proteins | sample SI_122_August201_3_FD_182735 | JGI IMG/M metagenome (GOLD analysis project Ga0233435, IMG submission 182735) | Seawater microbial communities from Saanich Inlet, British Columbia, Canada - SI_122_August2016_135_MG | ecosystem: Environmental > Aquatic > Marine > Inlet | place: Canada: British... | reverse complement strand
TTAAAAAGAAATAATAGGTTTATATTTATATTTCACAATCGTGATTTATTTGATTTTGAAAATGAAGATTTAACAAAATACGAAATTTATAAACTAAAACCTATACAAAAAATAGTTGATGATTATGGTTACGATAGTAATATATTATTAATAAAAGATGTTATTGAATTGTTATTAGATTTAATGATAGATGACTATATTGTGAGAAATTCAGATCCAGGTGCTTATAAACATTTTGGTTAATTATAAAAATTGAAAAAAAATATATAACAAGTTACTACTATTGTTTGTATCGCTACGATTCGAACATACGAACAAACACAACTATCAACATGAAAAATATTGTTGAATATATAAATCAAATGAAGAATATTTCTGTTGCAAATAATTTACTTAGTGACTATGAATACAAAGGTAATTCCTTTCTTGGATATTTATTTTCTTATCTCTTATATAAAAGAAATAATCTTGATATTCCACCTAAATCATTATTCTGTTACAAAATAAATTTAATTAAAATCACAAATGAACCAAATCAAATATTTAAAGATATTACAGATTACTTTCAAAATTCAAATCACGTAAAACCTTTTTTGATGTTAGATATTGATTTACTTGGTATGAATTCAAATCATTTTAATCTAATAATATTTAATAAACAGAATAACACATTAGAACATTATGAACCAAATGGTCATATGTCACATGAAATATGGGGAATTTACAGTATTTATATTGAAAAAGTTATGAATATTTTACATAGAAATCTGAAAAAATATATCATAGATCTTAAATTTAAAACTTCAATGGAATTACATGGTTTTGATTCATCTGATAAAGACAAATTAGGATTACAATCTATTGAAGGACGACAAAATAGTACTGGTCATTGTCAAATGTGGTGTTATTTAATTGCCGATTTAGTAATAAAATATCCAGAACATTCCACAGAATCAATTATTAGAAACTATCTAGATTTACATAATAAAGATAAATTAAGTAAATTGAATTTACATAGAAAATTAAAGATGATTATTCGAGGGTTTTATTTTTGTTCCATGCAAAAATTGAATAAAATGAATGAATTAGGAAATTTGAACTCTGACATAATTAATACTTCTGATCCTAATGTTTTGTCGCAATATTATTATTCAATTAGTGAAATTATTTTTCTAATTTTTTATGAAAAAGATTTCAATAATAAACAATACTCTAATGCATCAACTGTAAAATCTTATATCCTGACTGTAGGATTTGACAAAACAAAATCTATTTTTGGATTGAAAAAAGAAAAAGATATTATTACTTCGATTAATGAAAGAATGAAGATTAATAGAGATGAACAATTTTTTCGAGATGAATTTACTTTATAAACATAAGTCATTGAATCATCAACTTATAAAATGACAAATATTATATCTATATTAAATATATATAATGAATAATTCATTCATTTATTATAATAAATATATGCTGCTTAAATATAAGCAAATTGGTGGTGATATTACTAAACAATTTATATTACTAGATGGAACAAGTTCAGTTGGTAAAACAACATTATGCAATTTTTTTAAAACACTAAAGTACACATGTTTAATAAGTGATGATTATGTATCTATTGTAAATGATATGATGGCAAATTATTATAAAACAATTTCAAATAATTATTTTCCAAAAAATAAAAGATATGATATCGAAGATAATATATTTAGTGAATTAATTATCAATGATGCAATAAAAGCAAAGAAAGCAATAATCGATAGTGTTGTTCAATCTAATTTAATTAAAAAATTCACCGAATTTGATTTACGTAATAAATTATTTATTATTGTTGTTTATGCGAGTTTACCTAATTTAGTCAGAAATTTACAAGAAAGACGAATTAATGGTGATAGAAGAGCGTTAATGCCATTTTATCAATTTCAAGAAAGATATATTATGACTAATGACAATGATATAAATAAAATTGACAGAATAAACAGACAAGAATTTAAACAATTATTAAAAGAAAACTTAAAATTTGAATTTGAATCTGAAGATAAATTAAATATATTCGTAATTAATATGTTTAATAATATGAATATAAATGATGATGATTTTCATTGGATAAAATTAAAAGAAAATTATGAATGCGATTATTTATTAAATGCAACCGATAAAACAAAAGACGTAATAAATACTGAACTTAATAAATTATTTAACAATATACTCAATTAATATTTATCATTATCTTGATATTTAATTATCAATATACAATGTGTTGTTTTATTACTATTTATCAACTTTTTGTTAGTATTAAAAAAATTGAAAAAATAATATGTGCCAACCAATAATATAAATAGTAATGTCATATAGCACTGCTAACCTTAATAAAATAATTAATTATAATAAAACTCTCGATACTGCCACTGAGAATATTGATATATCAAATGTAAATAAAGCATATGATGCTATTTGTATTGCAGCACAAGCTTCAACTATACAGGTGAGCGAATGTACTACTGCACTGTGCAATGCTACTGCGACTCTGTTAACTGCTAGACATAAACTTAGTATTAATTTAGCGGCTTCAATTAAAGCTGAAAATAATAATGAAAATATGCATGCTGTACACATGGATCTTGACATTGCAACTGCTAATACGACAACTGCTCTTAGTATTCATGATAAAGCCGTAATTGCTTCTAATGCTGCTTCAAATACAGCTACTGCTAATGCTGCTAAACGTGCAGTTTATTATGGCATTCTTATTAACCATGCTAGGAGTTAATTAACAATATTTCGCGATTTTCTTTAGTACAGAATACATTATTCACAGAATACAATGGTAATATTTGTTCAAATGTATAAGATGATGATTCTGTGCCAAATATAATAAGTAAATTGTCATCAGGTGTCATACTTACTACATAATCATTAGATTTTTGACAATGTTTTTCCTGCTACATACATAAAATTTAAACCATCTCTAGCACTTTGATTTGTATTATTACATGTCATATCAAACTTATATACCTTATTACCATCTTGATATTCAATTATCAATCTATTGACACCTAAATATGTTTCTTTATTAATACTTAGCATTAAGTAAATATTAATATTATTTTAATGCGATGCTTTATCAACTTTTTGATGATATCAAAAGATTGAAATATAAATGTTCACAACATATTGTCAAATATAACAATGACGGATTATAAATGTATCTGCGGAAATAAAACAAATAATATGTGCTCATTAAAATGTTGTAAAAATTGTTGTAATAGTATGTACTGTTTAGAACACAATCCAACTGATATTCTAAAATGCGATAAGACAATGTGTTTTATATGCGGAGACACAAAATATTCAAATGATTTTATTGCATTGTGTAATAATTTATATTATTGTAATTCTTGTTCTATAAATAATAGAGAAATTTTTGATAGAAATAATAAAATTTATGTTAGTAATATACAGCCAAATTGTATATGCGGAAATCCTTATGCGAGATTATGTTTGTTAAAAGGTTGTGGTAAATGTTGTAAAGCATTAGGATGTAAAAGACATCAAACATCTGTTAAACAATTAACAGAGGACACTTGTATAATGTGTTTGAAAAGAAAACCTCAATTAAATAGTTACTGCGACGAGGGAACAGATAATGTTATACGTTATTGTGACGACTGTTACTATAAAAATAAAAAATCATTAGATAATATGCATACAAATAAATTACAATGCTGTCGAAAAAATAATATGATTTTAGGATGTGAAATATCTACAATAAAACGAATTATGTCCAATAAGGTAAATAATGTATCACGTTCAATAGGAAATCTTCATGAATTATATTTTGAAACATTTTTAAAAAAATATAAAGATATACCAATATCATATGGAACATTCTACTTTGAAATTATAAATCATAAATATTATGATTTTGATGATTTACATGGTTATAATTATGAATGTCCCATATGCGAAGGAATAGATGATTTTACAGAAACAAATTTTTGCGATAAATGTGATATGTTAACATGTGATATGGATTGTCATGTACATGATGACGATGGAATAAGTTATTGTATGAATTGTTATGATGACAGAAATTCAAAATTTTTTGAAAAATATAAAAATATGACATTAACAAAAGATATTATTTCACAAAATGATTTTATATTAGATCTGGATGAGATTGAAGAGTTGGAATATAACTTTAATTACGAATGTCCAAATTGCAATGTATCAGTTTCATATAATGGAGATGATGTAATGAAATGTGATCGTTGTAATAATTATGTTTGCAATGATTGTGCCGAAGAAACATATGAAGGTTGTTCTTATTATGATTGTTATTATTGCATGCGTGGTATTTGTTACAATAATCGCCGTGTAATAAAATGCAATAGTTGTTATCCAAATATTAGATCATCGGAAATTAAAAAATCAATATCAAGACCAGTAAGTCCGTGTATTGAAACGGATGATATTGATAAACAATGTAATGTTTGTATGATTAATGTTAAGAACTACGCCTGCATACCATGTGGGCATCTATGTATATGTGGCGAATGTTCCAATAAGATTGATGAAAAGTGTCCGATATGCAATAATAAAATAATGATGACTGTTCGTATATTTTAATTTATTATTACTACATACTAATAAAATTGATTTTTAATTATATTACCGTACAAATAATAATATATATTAAATATGAATATAAAGACTTTTTTGGATTTAAAAAATTTTTTGGATTCGCACGACGAAGAATCTATTATACCTTGGTTAAATTTACCATGGGATGGTAAAGACAAACAAGAGTCTTTGCTGAGATTATTTACATATTGTAATTTATTTACTCAATTTAAAAATTTTATTCCATGTCATGGAAATTTTAATAATAAAACATTAATTGAACAAACGAACATTAAACAAGCATTTGTATATAATGGTAAAAAAATATGCCTCAAAGATAAAGGAGATGCATCCGATTTGTCCTTTGTATCAAAAAACAAATAACAAACATTTATTATTAACAACTTCTAAAAATTTATCTAAAATGAGCATAAATGATTTGGATATTGAAAAAATTTTAGCAATTTTTACAGAATATTCAGATTATGCCATGTCATTATGTATTTGTATAAGAAATAAACAAGAGTTCTATAATATGGTATCTAGGTCAGAAAAAAGTAATGAATTATTAAAAAATTGGATTAATAGAGACGATACAATTATCTTAGATCATGATGATATCAATCGTGCATATAAATTATATAAAAAAACTTGTTGTGATCTTAATATTGCTGAACTTGAATGTAATAAACCAATAATAGTTTTCAAATTTTTTCAAAATATGTTAACTGCTAAAATTATTAAACTAATATCCGAAGGAGTGATGAAAATTATGTTAGGTGCAATTCAAAGAAGTGGTAAAAGTTACATAATTTGTAATACTATTATTGAAGATAGCAAAAATAAAAACAATTGTAATTATCTTATTATTTCAACTGCTCCAAATGAAACAACAGATTCGCAAAAAAATGTATGCGATTGTTTTCAATTGAGAGATTTTAATATCGCGATAGTTAATGGTGCAAACAGAAATTCACCATTATCAAATAAAAATATAATATTGTGTTCAGAACATTTTTTACGAAATAAAATAGATAATTCAAATGTTATTGAGTGGATGGCAAATATGCATTTTAATGCAATATTTATTGATGAATGTCATAATGGAGCTACAACCCCGTTGGCAAGAGAAACATTACAAATTTATGGTAATGATGCAATTATGATTTATATAACAGCAACATATTACAAACCGGTAAACACATTTAATATACCCATTAATAATATGATTTTATGGGATTTAGAGGATATAGCATTGTGTAAAAATATATCAAGTAAAAATATTGACATTCTTGCAACAAAACATGGAATTGAATTCACTAAATGTATTGATAATCTTGATGAACAAGATATCATAAATGAGTGTTGTGACTATCCTAAACTTTATATTTTAACCGATAAAGTAAAATCTATCATAGAACAAAAAGCTGTCAATGAAACCGTACACAATGATTATGGATGGTCTACTGAGGCATGTTTATGTTTAAACAAATCTAAAACAAAATTTCAAAATGAAAATGAAACAATTAAATTAATTCATAAAGTGTTTGGTAAAAGATCATCTTTAGGTATTCCCAGTGATGATTACCCAGAAAATATTGTTTTCATGGATAGAATAAAAACAATATGCGAAGAAAATAATTCAAGACATATTGATAATATGAGCGAACCTATGATTATTATGGCATTTTTGCCACCAATGCATATTAATGAAACATCTGACGCTTTAATTAATTTAATTGAAAAAGAACATTTAATTGATGATTATGTGATTGCGCATATAAATGGCAAAATTACAAATGATCCATTAAAGCGAATAAATGATGCTCATGTAAAAGCAAAAAACAAGGGCAAAAAAGGAGTATTGATATTGAGCGGAAAACAATGTAGTTTGGGTGTTACTATACCGGCATGCGACATTGTATTATTATTACATAATGGCAAATCATACGATTCTAATCAACAGATGATATTTCGCGGTATGTCACCTGGCCCCAATAAAAAATGTGGTTTTGTGATAGATTTAAATATACATAGATGTATAAATATGGTAGCCAGTGCCGCGATACAAATTAAACCTGGACATCCCAAAAAAAGTATTAATTATTTATTAGAGGCGAAAATAATTAATTTTAATGCTGATCATTGGGAACCAAATTTTGGTAATGATATATCATCAATAGATAAATTATGCAATGATATGTATGATATTTACACAAGTGATTTATGTGAAATAATTAAAGATTGTGTTGCAAATATAAGAAATAGTAAAATATTTGTAGATGAAGAAGATCATTCTATTTTTGAAAATATAATGAACAATGATAAGAATACAAAAACAAAAAAAATAATCATATCAAAAACTAAAACCGAAATTAAAAAAGGTGTGCAATCTTTTCAACATACAAGCGAAGAAGATAATATAATAGCACCAATTATCAATAGAATTAATTTTGCCGAATTTATAGCAATGATTGCACCATTAATATGTTTTTTAACAATTGTTTTTGATGAAACTGATTTTAAAAACATGTTAATCATTGTGTGCGACGATAAAGATTTAAATCATGTATTACAATCTCAATTAAAAACATGGTGGAATAATAAAAACACAAAAAATTTTATTAAACATATAATTATATCATATGATAAGTATATGTCAAATGATCAAAATACCAAACATTCAATAAGAATAATTAAAGAATTAATTAGACGAAGTTCTAATCAGCCAAATGAATTAAGTAAACTGGTTGATGAATATTTAATACCACAACAGTCTGAAAAAATAAATCATGCGGAAGTCAGTACACCGTATTTTTTAAGAGAGGAAATGATTAATAAAATACCAAATAGTATTTGGTGTAAAAAAATGAAAAGCGGAAACTATAAATATCCTGCTATATTTGAGCCATGTGCCGGTAAAGGTGGTTTTTTGCTTACCATTATAGATAAATTGATGGTAAAAATGGAACCTTCAATGCCCGACAAAAATGAACGATATAAACATATTGTTGAAAAATGTTTGTATTTTGCTGATATTAATGCGACGAATATATACATATGTAAAATATTAATAGATCCAGAAAAAAAATATAATTTAAATTATTACGAAGGTGATACGTTAGAAATGAATATTAAGGATATTTGGAATATTGATAGTTTTGATATTATTATTGGTAATCCGCCCTATAATTCATCTGGTAATTTAAATTCCGGTAACACCATATGGCAAGAATTTGTTGATAAATCATTAAAGCATTGGATAAATAAGAATGGTTATTTATGTTTTGTACATCCGCCGGGATGGAGAAAACCATGTGACAATAAATCACAAATGAAAGGTTTTTATGATTTGATGTGCAAAGAAAATAACATGTTATATTTATCTATGCATGATATTATTGATGGTAAGAAAACATTTAATTGTGGAACAAAATATGATTGGTATGTAATAAAACATACGAATGTACATGATATAACTGAAATAAAAGATTATAATGGTGTTATGCATAATATTGAAACACATATATGGAACTGGTTACCAAATTATAATTTTAATTCTGTTAACAAAATGCTTGCAAAAAAGGGAGATAACAAATTAAAAGTTATTATGAATAGTACATATCATGCAACAAGAGATCATGTCGAAGATGAAGAAACAGATGAATTTTGTTATCCTTTGATACATTCAACACCTGCTACAGGTATACGATATAAATATACCAATGATAATGAAAAAGGCATTGCAAAGGATACACATCATTTTGGTATTCCTAAATTAATATTTGGCGAAGCAGGCATCAATCACGTAATAGAAGATATTGATGGTGAATATGGAATGACACAGGGAGCAATTGCACTTTTACCAAACAATATTGCTGATTTTCCTGCTATAAAACAAGCGTTATTATCAAAAGATTTTGCAGAAATATTGAAAGCATGTTCATGGGCAAATTTTAGAATAGATGCAAAATTATTTGCTTTAATGAAAGAAGATTTTTGGAAACATCTAAATGATGATACAGATTTAATGTCTTCTAAAGATCAACTGACACACATGAAAATAGTTTATAATAATTCTATAAAAGAATATGAACGAATTACAAATAAAAGTCTTCGGTTGTGTTACAAAGCATTTGTATTAAGTTAAAAAATAAAATATTATTAATTAAAAGATTGAAATATAAATAAATACAACATATTATCAATTATAGTAATGGCTAACAATATGATCTTAGGATGCGAAATATCAACAATAAAACAAAATATGGCTGATAAAATGAAAAACGCATTATATGCACTAGAAAATCTTCATACTCCATGTTTCGAAACATTTTTAAAACGATATGAAGATAAAATAATCACAGAAGAAATATTTAATGAATTTAAAAAACATAAATATTATGATTTTGATGATTTACTTGATTGTAATTGTGATTACGAGTGCCCAAATTGTGATATAGTAAACAATTTTGAGGACACAAGTATTTGTGATATTTGTGATGCATTGGTATGCAATGAAAATTGTTTCATAGTTGAACGTTATGATAATGGAATAAATTATTGTATGAATTGTTACATTGAAAAAATTACTAAATTCAGTGAAAGATATAAAGATGTTATTATAACCAAAGATATGATCAGAGAAATTGATTTCACATTAGATCTAGATGAAATTGACGATCTAATGAGTACATTTCATTATAAATGTCCAAATTGCGAAACAGTGATTATATTAGATTCAGACATAATGATGTGTGATTATTGTGAGAATTATATTTGTTGGGACTGTGGCTCGGAGTCTTATGAAAGATGTGCATATGAAGGATGTGTTAATAATCATCGTGTAACAAAATGTAATGCATGTTTTCCGATTGAAGCGCCGAAAAATAAACAATCGAAAAGATCAATTAGTCCATGCATTGAAACAGATGATGTAGATAAACAATGTAATGTTTGTTTAACTAATATTAAGACCAGAGCTTGTATACCGTGTGGACATTTGTGTCTATGTAGTGATTGTTCTGTTAAGATTGATGAGAAATGTCCGATATGCAATGATAAAATAACGAGCATTGTACGGATTTTTTAATTTATTGCGATAATATTTTATCAGCAACATACTAAACAAGGTCCGTAACAATCGTCGGACCAATATGATGTTCCACTTCCTCTACACGCATAACAATTTCTTACATCAATGTATTTTCCTTTATCACTTTCACTTTCACTTTCACTTTCACTTTCACTTTCACTTTCACTTTCACATTCACTTTCACTTTCACATTCACTTTCACATTTTTTACATCTTTCACATCGCACACATGGTATTTTCAACAGCGATAATTTGGATTTATTCACTGTATTAATCAATGTCACAGCATCTATTTCAAACCATGGTTCTGGTCTGTTTTCACTGCATGTTTTATGAGTTTTACATATTTCAAATATACATAAAATCTTATCATTATGAATATAAGCAACATCTGCTATTTTTAATCCATTATATTCAAATCGATATTCCAACTCAATAGATGAACTTTCTGTCATTTCTGGAATTTTAAATTGTTTGTTCGTCTTACAAGATATACAATTTCTAATAAATGATATTGGAGTCTTTGATTCTAATAAATTTTTCATTATCATTTTACCATCTTTATGTATTTGACTTTCACTTGGATTGCTATAATGATGACAAGGATTAATACTATCTACTTTATGTCTAAAATGATGAATTCTTATTTCGCCTTGTACTAAAATTAAATCTTTATTACATTCTGGACAAACATATTCATCTTTTTTATTAGCGATTTTAGGATAGACATAATCACCAGTATTTTTATTAATTGCACCAAGAGTTAATAGCTGAGACATTTCTAATTATATTGATAACAATTGTTTAAGCAATTATTCACACTTTTATAATTAAACAGTGGCAATATTTATTTAATGGTCTCTTAATTTAATAATTTTTATCAACATATTTGATTAGAAATATTTTTTATACAAATCATTGTTCATGAATTGTTCATATTGTTCGCAAATGTCTTTATTTAACATAATCTTTTTACTTTCTTTATAATTCGTTTGTTGATTTTTTAACCACATACCTAAAAAATTTACATTTTTATTTTCATCTCCTCTCGATGGCTTCTTATTGTGTTCATTAATATATATTTTACATTTTTCCAAATTACACAGCCACAAATCTTTATTGGATTCAAAATATTCTTTATACAGATCATCATTTATAAATTGTTCATATTGTTCACGAATGTCTTTATTTGACATGATATATTTACTTTCTTTGTAGTGCATTTGTTGTGCAGATAACCATGCGCCCAAAATTTTTACATTTTTATCCTTATCTTTTTGCGATGGTCTCTTACTGTATTCATTAAAATATTCTTTACATTTACATAAACGACGAACCCACAAATCTTCATTAGATTCAAAATATTCTTTATACAGATCATCATTTATAAATTGTTCATATTGTCCACGAATATGTTTATTTTTCATAATTTCTTTACATTTTTTATAGTTTTGTTGTTGTGCAGATAACCAACGACCCAATACTTCCACATCTTTGTTTTTGTCACGTATTGTTGGCCTTGTATCATACTCATCAATATACCTCTTAACCAATTCCAACTTTTCACCCCATCTTTGAAATCTAAATAATGTACAACCTATAACACGCCTCTCAAGCATCATTAAATTATTCTTATTTACTTTCTCCTTCCTGTCAACATCATTGCCATCAAGACATTCATTATTATTCAATATCTTTACCTTGCTTCCATAATTAATATCGTATTCTTTAATGCTCTCCAACAAATCACTAATATCATTATACTCATTATTGCACCATACTAAGATAACCGACTTTTTGCAAACATTTAATTTATTCTTTCTTATACTTCTACTTAATCTTTGAATATTTTTAATCTTATTACTGCACATATACGTAAAATAAACACAATCACAAACAGGTACATCAATACATTCATCCAATATTCGTATACTTAATATTATACTCATGTTATTGGTAGTAGAATATTCATCAAGTATTTTAACTCTATCTTTCAACTTAGTATTCGCAGTAATAATATATACATTGATTTTACTAAACCAAGCATCTCCCTTAATTTCCATATAATGATTATAAAATTTCATTAACTCAATATTGTTTTCAAAATAAGCAATACATTTTTTGAATCCAAGTTGTTGAAAACCAATATTTACAAAATCAACTTTACCAATCACATTTGTATCAATACATTCTATATTACAATCATAATCTATTGAATTAATTGATCCATTATCAAAATTAGGAAAATATAGATCATAATCACATATAAACTTTTGATCTATCGCAATATTAAATGGTAATTTATACGTCATTTTGAAAGATGTATTTAAGTCACAATAATTATCATCTATTTCATATAATCTAGGAGTTGCAGACAATAATAATTTCTTATTCTCGTCACCATATAATATTTTATGAAATACATTCTCATCATCATTAATTACATTTTTTGATATATTATGAAACTCATCAACAATAATTAAAAAATTATTCTTTGTTAATATTTTCTCAAATAATAATACACTTTTATATGTCGTAGATATTACAACATTTTCCATATCTAAATATTCATTAACTGTATCTATATCAGTATTTCCATCCTTATCTGAATTAATTAATTTGTATGTTTTTTCAATACCATAATCATTATAAAAAGTCTTAAAATTATTCAAGTTTTGAGAACTATGTGCTTTTAAAGGCGAAACAATCAATATATTTGGAAAATGCAAACTGACTAACCATGATGCAAAAGTCTTACCGGTGCCGCAAGGTAGGGACAGCATCAATAATGTTTCATTGATAAAATCTCTAATAGTGTGTTTATACGCATCTATTTGATAATAATATGGAATCATCAATTCATCATTCTCAAATGTTGACATAACATACTCACATCCTTTATCATATATTTTGTTTTTTAATTTTTCGTATTCAAATGTTTGACATCGTACATTTTCTTTAACATCACAAATCTTATTAACAACATCTAATATATTCAATTGATTATCAATAGATAAATCATGTCTCACAATCACTTCATCAACTTCTTCTACCACATTATCTTCACCTTTTTCCTCAAATAAAATATTTTCATTATGTGATGCATTGTATTCAATCAAATTATCGTCCAATGTTTTTTCATGATCAAACTTAACTTTTAAATATGTATGTATTTCTTTATCACCCCAATAATCAATATTAATAGATATTCTATCTGTCGTATGATACACAATACCATCACAACAACGATTATTACCCATAAACATAAAGTAGCCCGTCAAGTCATGCATCCTCAAACCTTTTTTATAACCATACTTACATTGAATTAAATATAATTTACCATCTACTTTTGAAACTAAATCAATACCACAATCTATTCTACGTCTATATCCTTTATTATCTTTAATAACTCCATGTTCAATTAATAAATCAGATGGCACATCATTCCACAAATATGTTTCATTATGACCTTTTGCTAATCTTAATAATTTAATAAAATGTTCATAATATACACCATTTGCATGATTTGACATTGGTAATTAACATATGGTATTATGTAATTTTTAAACTAATGAATTTATCAACTTTTTATTGCCGTATTAAATCGCGGATAAAAGCGTGATTACATAGCATACATTTTTTATTTTGATTTGCGGGAGTAAAAAAGATGTTTTATCTATATAGTAAAATCTAACTTTTTACTCCCGCTAAAATAATCATACAAGTCTTAATAGACCATAATACATAAAAAGAAGCATCTGTTGGTCATATTATTACTCATATACTATATAAAAATTGATTATTAAACATATTATCAATACTAATAACAATATTATAATGGAAGTTAAGAAAGTGGATTTAAGTAATAAATGTGTATTGGTTGCTATATATTGTGGTATTTATTATAACCGAAAAGATATCATAACTAATTATGAAATAAATAATGTATACGATTTAATACATTTATTACTCAATGGAACTACTAAACATAAATCATTATTTGATCAATTGAATAGTAGGACATCAGAAATTGATAATTTATGGAAAGATGAATTAAACATCATAAATTTTAATCCATCAGATGAATGTGATTCAAAATATAAAAAAACTAATGAATATATTCAAGGAACCAATATGCTTGAAAAAGTTAAAGATGGAATAAATAACGGAAGTGCTAAATTTGATCTATTGCTATATGTTGGTATGTATTTTAATATACATTTTAAAGAAATTTTAATTCATCAAAACAATAATGAAAATTTATTGTTGAACAAATGGAATAATAAATTAATTAAACATCCAGACAGTACAATAATATTGCATGGAAGTATAAAAAATGGTATTGGTCATCAATTTTATAACGATGATGTTGAAAAAATAGAAGAGAAAATACGTTCTATTATATATATAGATGGAGAATTTGAGGATCTTATTGATATGGATCTTGAATTTGATTATGATGAGATGGATAATATGTTATTTAATTTAACAAAAAATTGAATTAATAAACCACAACAATATAAAATAAAACATACACAATGAGTAGACCAACATCCCCGTCATCAGATGTATATATAATGAGTACATCATCATCCGAAAGTTCAATTAAATTGACACCGTTAAAACGTTCCGAACCTTCAATTAATAAACCAAATGGACGTTCATCACAATCATTTTATTTTACAAAACCATACGAACCAAAACATGCAATTGGTATAAAATATAAAAAATTCAACGAATTTAGTAGCAGAGATGGAATTAACAAAATAGATAGTTTTTGTAAATATTATGATAAAGAAACTAATAATTATGGTAAATTTGTAATCAGTGGAAGACCAAATGCAGTTGATAAATTAATGATTGAAATTCAAACATGGTTAGCCACATGTCAAACTTTACATTATGATCAATTTTAAACACAATATTATAACAAATTACAATGAAAAAATTGAATATTCCTTTTTATATGCCATGTATATTTAATATATAATGTTACATATAAACACATGTCCAATTTGCAATAAATGCTTACAAGATTATAAAAACATTTAAATAAAAAATTGAATAAATAAATCACTAAACAATACATCACAATATAAATTGTAATGGCTGATATACGCGATAAAATTACAACACTTAATAAAATTATAGAGTATGATAATAAAATGGATAACACACTCGGTTCTATCAATATATCAAATGCATACAATAATGCATCCGATACCACCATAAGTAATATTTCAATATCGTTTAAAAACTATAACGCCTCTCAAATTGAAACAGAAGCTTGTCATATAGCTTTACAGAATGCCGTATAAATACATAACTAGTCGCGCTAAATCAACCGTTCATTGGGGCTTGATTATTAATTGTTTGCAAAACACACCATCATAATTCATTTATTATCATCATGAAAAAATTGATTAATCAATTTCATACCATAACCTATATACCAATACCATTATTTAACACGATGAATCTTACTATTTTACCAGACGCCATTATACGTCATTGTATAATACCATTTTTAGATGTCAAAGACCAAAGATCGTTACTAGATACCAATAAAACCTGGTACGAATATAAAAAGAGTTCATGGTACATTACAATAAATCAACCAGATATTTTAGACAATTTAGATATATTAAACAAGTTGGTTATCAATCCATCTACGCAAGTCAAATTAATCTTATCAAAATTAAAAATAGTTAACAATCCATTTGCGCAGGTCGAATTAATCTTATCAGAATTAAAAATAGGTGACATATCTGTATTAGCAAATGTACATACTCTTGATTTGAGTGGTTGTACTGATGTTACAAATATATCTTCGTTAGCAAACGTACATACTCTTAATTTAAGTTGGTGTGATGGTATTACTGATGTATCTGCATTAACTGGAGTACATACACTTAATTTAAACGAATGTCACAATATTATTGATGTATCTGCATTAACTGGAGTACATACTCTTGATTTGAGTGAATGTTATGGTATCACCGATGTATCCGCATTAACAAATGTACATACTTTGAAGTTACGTGGTTGTTATAATATTATAAATGTATCCTCATTAGCAAATGTACATACTCTTGATTTGTGTTATTGTACTGGTATTACCGATGTATCTGCATTAACTAGAGTACATACCCTTGATTTAAGTTGGTGCGATGGTATTACTGATGTGTCCGCATTAACAAATGTACACACTTTAAAATTAAGTGGCTGTTCTAATATTACCGATGTATCTGCACTAACAAATGTACATACTCTTGATTTAAAATGGTGTCATAACATTACTGATGTATCTGCATTAACAAACGTACATACTCTTGATTTGCGCGGTTGTCATATCACTGACGTATCTACATTAACAAATGTACATACTCTTGATTTACATAAATGCCGTAATATCACTGACGTATCTGCATTAGCAAATGTACATACTTTAAAGTTAAGTGGTTGCATTCATATCACCGACGTATCTGCATTAACAAATGTACACACTCTTGATTTGAGTGAATGTCGCAATATCATCGACGTATCTACATTAACAAATGTACATACTCTTGATTTGTGTGAATGTTCTAATATCACTGATGTATCTGCATTAGCAAATGTACATACACTTAATTTAAGCTGGTGTACCGGTATCACCGACGTATCTGCATTAACAAACGTACATACACTTAATTTAAATTATTGTCATGGCATTACCAATGTATCCTTGTTAACAAACGTACATGTTCTCAATTTACATAAATGTCGTCTACATCGCATACAAGCATTAAGATAACTATAATTATTTCTTTATTATATGTGCATAATACCCACACCACCAATAAAAC
>Ga0233435_1002248_pt1 | contig 16650 bp, 18 predicted proteins | sample SI_122_August201_3_FD_182735 | JGI IMG/M metagenome (GOLD analysis project Ga0233435, IMG submission 182735) | Seawater microbial communities from Saanich Inlet, British Columbia, Canada - SI_122_August2016_135_MG | ecosystem: Environmental > Aquatic > Marine > Inlet | place: Canada: British... | reverse complement strand
AACCTGCAAATCTTATTCCAAACACCTTGGGTGTTAATAGTCTTTAGCTTGGTTTTTGTTGCTTTGGCCTTTTCAATGTTTGGCTATTATGAAATCCAACTACCAGCTAGATTACAAAACAAGATTGCCAACATCAGCAACAAACAAGAAGGCGGCCACCTCATTGGTGTTGCTATTATGGGTTTTTTATCTGCATTGATTGTTGGGCCATGCGTTGCACCACCACTAGCAGGCGCACTTATCTACATCGGCCAAACAGGTGATGCAGTGCTTGGTGGTCTGTCATTGTTTGTCATGAGCCTAGGTATGGGTGCACCGCTACTTGCTATCGGTGCGGGCGCAAGCAAACTGCCTAAAGCTGGGGGCTGGATGGACAATGTTAAGTACGTGTTTGGTATTTTGATGTTGGCTGTAGCTATTTGGCTGCTTGACCGTATTACCTCACCGATTGTATCTCTAGCTCTGTGGGCAACTTTATTTAGCTTCTCGCCAATTGCGATGGGCGTATTAAACTCACTCACTAACACACCAACACCATGGCAACGTATCTTTAAAGCCATTGGCTTACTGGTGTTGGCTTACGGTATTTTACTTTGGGGCTTAGTGGCTCGCGGTGGTGGCGACATGCTAGCACCACTTGCTGGCTATGGTAACGGCGCTCAAGTAGAGCAAGTACATGTTAAATTTGAAAAAATTAAATCGAACAAAGATCTTGACCAAGCATTGCTTAGAGCCAAAGCCAATAACCAAATTGTAATGCTCGATTTCTATGCAGACTGGTGTATTTCTTGTAAAGAGCTAGAGCGCTTCGTGTTCTCAAATGCCAATGTGGTTAATAAAATGCAAAATGTGATTGCATTACAAGCGGATGTTACTGCCAACGACGCCACTGATAAAGCATTAATGACTCGCTTTAATATTATTGGGCCGCCAGCAATTTTGTTTTTCAAAAATGGTATCGAGAATCGCCCACAACGTATTGTTGGTGAGATTAACGCACAAGGCTTTCTCGAACATTTGAAAAAATCTCAGTAATACTTGAGAAAATCACTAAAGATTGTGTAGTTAAAATGCTGATAAAGCCTTCTAACATACGTGATGTTGGTGGTAAAATCAGTTTTATTTAACAACTCTGGTTACAATAATGGATATTTTGCTGCTAAATGGTCCAAACCTCAATATGCTCGGCACACGTGAGCCTGATCATTATGGTGCGCAAACTCTGGATGACATTGTAAATCATGCAACTGATATCGCAACGCAGGCTGGTTTAACACTTGGCCATCATCAAGATAATGCAGAAGTTGGGCTGATTGATCGTATTCATCAAGCACATAAAGACGGTGTTAAATATATTATTATCAACCCAGCAGCTTTCACACACACTTCGGTTGCACTGCGTGATGCAATGTTGGCAGTTGATATTCCATTCACTGAAATTCACTTGTCTAATGTATACAAGCGCGAGGAGTTTCGTTCTAAATCATATTTTTCAGACATTGCACAAGGGGTGATTTCTGGCTTTGGTGCACAAGGCTATGAATTCGCAATGAATGCAGCAATTAAACACATTCAAAAAACATAAATAAAGGGGAATAAAATGGACATTCGTAAAGTAAAAAAACTAATGGAACTGTTAGAGCAGTCTGGCATGGCAGAGATTGAAATTCATGAGGGTGAAGAATCGGTTCGCATTTCTCGTTATGGTGATGCGCCTGTCGCAGCTGCACCGGTAGCAATGGCAGCACCTGTCGCAGCACCGGCTGTAGCAGCTGCACCGGTAGAAGCCGCCGCTGAAGGCGCGGCACCAGTTGTTGATGGTCACCCAATTACTTCGCCAATGGTCGGCACTTATTATGGTGCAGCGTCGCCAACGTCTGAAGCCTTTGTTAAGATCGGCCAACATGTCAACCAAGGTGATACGATCTGTATTGTTGAGGCGATGAAAATCATGAACCAGATTGAGGCTGATCAGTCAGGTACAGTGACTGAAATTCCGTGCAATGATGGCGATGCAGTTGAATTTGGTCAAACTCTGATTGTAATCCAATGAGCTCGATGAATAAAATTCAGAAAGTTTTAATCGCCAACCGTGGTGAAATCGCCTTGCGTATTTTGCGCGCTTGTAAAGAGCTGGGTATTAAAACTGTGGCTGTTTATTCAACAGCAGATAAGTGCTTAAAACATGTGCGCCTGGCGGATGAGTCTGTGTGTATTGGCCCTCCCTCATCAACCGATAGTTACCTTAACATTCCAGCACTGATTAGTGCGGCTGAAGTGACGCATGCAGATGCAATTCATCCGGGTTATGGCTTCCTATCTGAAAGTGCAGACTTCGCACAACGTGTTGAAGAAAGTGGCTTTATTTTTATTGGTCCTAGGGCTGAAAATATTCGCATCATGGGCGACAAAGTAGCTGCCATTGAAGCCATGCAAAAATCTAGTGTGCCTTGCGTACCAGGATCAGACGGTGGTTTAGGCACTAACGATATTGAAAACATGGAGATCGCAAGGAGTATTGGCCTGCCAATTATTATTAAAGCTTCTGGCGGTGGTGGCGGTCGCGGCATGCAAGTGGTAGAGAAGGAAGAAAATTTACTCAGCTCAATTGAGCTTGCCAAGTCTGAAGGCTTAAGTTTTTTTGGCAATGCAGAAGTCTATATGGAAAAATTTCTAACCACACCTCGACATGTTGAAATTCAAGTGTTGGCAGACGAGCATGGCAATGCAGTTCACCTAGGTGAGCGTGATTGCTCTATGCAACGCCGTCACCAAAAAGTAGTGGAAGAAGCGCCAGCACCAGGTATTACACCCGAATTACGTAACAAGATTGGTACAGTTTGTGCCGACGCGTGTAAGGCGATTAATTATCGAGGCGCGGGTACGTTTGAATTTTTATTTGAAAATGATGAGTTTTACTTTATTGAAATGAACACCCGTGTTCAAGTAGAGCACCCGGTTACTGAGATGATTACCGGCATTGATATCGTGCGCGAACAAATTATGATTGCTGATGGACAAAAGCTGTCTTTTACGCAGGACGATGTAGAAATTAAAGGTCATTCAGTTGAATGTCGTATCAATGCAGAAGATCCAAATAACTTCATGCCGTCGCCTGGAACAATTACCCAGTACCACGTGGCTGGTGGTTTAGGTGTGCGCGTTGACTCACATGTTTACAACGGCTATATGGTTCCACCGCACTATGATTCAATGATTGGAAAGTTGATTACTTTTGCCGATACGCGACTTGGTGCCATCATCAAAATGCAAAACGCACTCGATGAAATGGTGATTGACGGCATCAAAACCAACATTCCATTACAAGCACGTATTATGGAAGATGAAACTTTCCGCGAAGGCGGCATGAATATTCATTACCTTGAAAAAATGCTTGGAGAATCTCACTAATGATTAAAGCGGGCATCATCGGTGGCACTGGCTATACCGGCGTTGAGCTGTTGCGCCTGTTGCACAACCACGCACAGGTGGAGGTGATTGCCATTAGTTCTCGTTCAGAAGCTGGGCAACTGGTTGGTGATTTTTTCCCGTCTTTAGCGGGGCAAACAGATTTGGCTTTTACCGCGCCCGGTGATGCAATCTTAGATGAATGCGATGTGATTTTCTTTGCAACGCCACACGGTGTTGCGATGGAAACCGCTGGTACTTTTATTGATAAAGGTATTAAAGTAATTGATCTAGGTCCAGACTTCCGTTTGCGCGATAAAGACGAATATGCACAATGGTATGGTTTGGAAAATTTCCAAGATGACCTACTAGCATCCTCAGTGTACGGGCTTTCTGAAATCAATCGTGATCAAATTAAAAACGCACAATTAATTGGCAATCCAGGCTGTTTCCCAACCACTGTCTTGTTAGCGCTTAAGCCGTTGATTGAAAACAAACTGATTGATTTATCAAGCATTATTGTCGACTCTAAAACAGGTGTCAGTGGTGCGGGTCGTGGTGCAAACCAAGCAATGCTATTGTGTGAAGCCAGTGAGTCTGTTAAAGCTTATGGCGTAAGTGGCCATCGTCATTACCCAGAAATAAAACAAGAATTAAGTTTATTGGCGGGTGGCGAGCCGATTGGTTTAACTTTCATTCCGCACTTAGTGCCAATGATTCGTGGCATGGAATCCACAATTTATGTGGACTTATTAGATACTAACACTGATGTACAATCAATACTTGAGGCTGCTTATAAAGACGAGCATTTTGTAACCGTTCTTGGCGCAGGTATTGCAGCTGAAACGCGCAGTGTTAAATCAAGCAACTTTTGCCAAATTGCCGCACAAAAATCGGTTGGCGGTAAGTTAGTAATAACGTCCGTGATTGACAACCTTATCAAAGGCGCAGCAGGACAAGCAATACAAAACATGAACATCATGTTTGACATGGATGAAGGGCTAGGCCTAGAACAAATCGGCTTACTGCCTTAAAGGAGATAACTATGGACACAGCACAAGCTTTAGAAGAAGCTGATATTATTTTTAGCGATTCTGCTGCTAAAAAAGTAGCTGACTTAATTGTTGAAGAGAAAAACGAAGACCTAAAGCTACGCGTCTACATTACGGGCGGTGGTTGTTCTGGTTTTTCTTATGGCTTTACCTTTGATGAAAAATACAAAGAGGGTGACAGTTCTGTTGATAACAACGGCGTACGCCTTGTTGTTGACCCAATGAGCTACCAATATTTAATTGGTGCCACTGTTGATTACCTTGAAGACTTACAAGGTTCACGCTTTATTATCCACAATCCAAATGCCAAAACCACTTGTGGTTGTGGCTCATCGTTCTCAGTATGATTGAATATATCCCTGGTTTAGCCGGCGTTCCGGCAACAGAATCTTCCATTTCTTCAATTGATGGCAAAAACGGCATTTTGGCTTATCGAGGTTACTCGATTGAAGATTTGGTTAAAAATGCCTCTTTCGAAGAAGCCTCTATGTTGTTGTTACATGGTGAGCTACCAAATCAGCAAGAAACTGAGGAGTTCAGACGCTTGCTACAAAGTCATTATCGCGTAAAGTCTAACATTCGTACAATGATGTGGTCGCTACCACCAAAGGGTCATCCAATGAATGTATTGCAGATGGCAATTGCATCTATGGCAACCTTTTATCCAGAAGCCAAAGCAGCAACACCAGATTCCGCAGTTACCCAAAATGCACTGATTCACATTCTTTCTACAACAGCAACACTGGTTTCTATGTGGGAAAACATTCGCAATGGTTATGATCCAGTGCCACCGGATCCGTCAATGGGTTATGCTCAGAACTTTTTACACATGCTTTGTGGCAAAGAACCAAGCGATGATATTGTAAAACTATTCGATGCTTGCTTGATTTTGCATGCTGAACACACGATTAATGCCTCAACTTTCTCAGCCATGGTAACCGCTTCCACGCTCACCAACCCATTTGCCGCAATGTCGGCAGCTGTTGGTACTTTGGCTGGCCCATTACATGGTGGTGCGAACGAAGATGTACTCAACATGCTAGACGAGATTGGCGAGGCCAAGAATGCGCGCGCTTATATTGAAAATCGTCTAAAAAACAAAGAGGTCATATGGGGTATGGGGCATCGTGAATACAGTGTTAAAGATCCTCGCGCTACTATTTTGCAAAAAATGATTGAGGAATACGTTAACAAAACTGGTGTTACTTTGTCTAAACGCTTCGAAACTGCATTAGAAGTAGAGCGCATTTGTGAAGAGTTGCTGTCTGCCAAAGGCGTTTATCCAAATGTTGACTTCTATTCAGGTATTTTGTATGCAGAAATACTGCACTTGCCGACAGACCAGTTCACGCCTATTTTTGCAGTTTCACGCTCTGCAGGCTGGCTAGCGCATTGGAGAGAGCAAGTATCCCACAACCGTATTTTCAGACCAACGCAAATCTATACGGGCGCTGATTTTAGAAAGTACCCAGGCAAATAGGCCGAATTAAACATGGATAAGACCACACATTTTGGCTTTAAAGATGTCGATACTGATGACAAGCAAGGCCTAGTCAGAGGCGTTTTTGATTCAGTAGCTAGCAAATACGACCTGATGAACGATGTGCTTTCTTTTGGCGCACACCGCTTATGGAAACGCTACACTATTGCTTCAAGCAACGTAAAGGCCGGAGACAAAGTGCTAGACATTGCTGGTGGAACCGGTGATCTGGCTATCGAATTTAGAAAAAAAGTCGGTGACTCTGGTCAAGTTGTTCTTAGCGATATCAACGCTGCCATGCTCGGTGAAGGCAGAAAAAACCTAATAAATAACGGTATTTTTGGTGTGGAATTTGTTCAGCTTAATGCACAGAAAATACCTTTTGCGGACAATACTTTTGATTGTGTCAGTATTGCTTTTGGCCTTAGAAACGTCACCGACAAAGACCAAGCGCTTGCTGAGATGTATCGTATTCTCAAGCCCGGTGGTTGTTTGTTAATTTTAGAATTTTCTAAAACTGATTCTGAATTTTTGAAAAAATTCTACGATTTTTATTCGTTTAACGTAATGCCAAAACTCGGTGGTATTATTGCTGATGACGAAGAATCTTATCAATATTTAGCCGAATCCATTCGCAAACACCCTGACCAAGAAACACTAAAATCTATGGTGCTTAATGCAGGCTTTGGTTTTTGTGAATATCACAATCTGTCGGGCGGTATTGTTGCTTTACACAAGGGCATCAAGACTTAAGCCTCATGCAACACTTTGTGCTTGAACAAGCCCTAAACTACTTGATCGACCAGGGCAACGCCGATCTGGGTGCGCTCAACGGCAAAACACTATATTTTTCCCTGGAAGACTTGCCACTTGACGTCAACTTTGTCTGTACCAATGATCGTATTTTTGTCACAACCGATACAAGTGCTGACGCAGATGTCGACATCAAACTCAAATCTAGTGTTTTTTTAGCGCTATTTCAAGGTAAGGATTTAACCGAACTACTTCGACAAGACAAAATCGTTATTCATGGTGATGTTAAAACTGCCCAACTACTGGTCGACCTGCTGCAACAACTCGATATTGATCTTGAAGAGGCATTATCCAAGTACACCGGTGATATTATTGCTCATCAAGTAGGCAAAATGGCTAAAAAATTTAAAACATCCGACAACCCGTTAGAAGCACTCAAAAACGAGTTAACCACTTTATTGGTGGCGCCTTCAAAGTCTAGTCTGTTTAAAAACAAAGGGCCTTGATCGGTGCGTAGCTTAATACGATTTATTGGTATTTCTCGCGTTCTAATGCGTTACCGCTTAGACAGTTTAATCTTGTCTGCGCCTTTATTAAAAGGCTTTAAGCCATTCTTATATTTAATTCCTTGGCATTATTTTCCGGTAAAGCGGTACACGCGAGGTGAACGCATTCGCCTGGCGCTAGAAGAACTAGGTCCAATTTTTATTAAATTTGGACAAACACTCTCTACCAGACGAGATTTACTACCAGATGATATTGGCGACGAATTAGCCAAGCTGCAAGACAGCTGCCCAGCTTTTGATTCAGCCGAAGCCAAACACATGATCGAACAATCTTTAGGCGATAGCACAGAGCGCTTGTTCAAACAATTTGACCAAACGCCACTTGCTTCAGCTTCTATTGCCCAAGTTCATACCGCTATTACTCATGATAATGACGCTGTCGTCGTTAAAGTAGTACGCCCAAATATTGAGCAAACCATCAAACGTGATGTTGCCCTTATGTACGCTTTAGCCAAGCTGATTAGCAAACACCCAATGAGTGAAAAGGTGCGCCCTTTAGAGGTTGTTGCAGAGTTTGAAGCTATCATCTTAAATGAGCTAAACATGCTCAATGAGGCCAACAACGCCTCTCAATTGCGACAAAATTTTCAAAATTCAAACTTGCTTTACGTGCCAAAAGTATTTTGGGGCTTGTGTAGTGAAAATGTACTCACTACCGAGCGTATTTACGGCACACCTGTTGGCAATATTGCTCAACTTAAAGCTGATAATATCGATCTTAAAAGGTTGGCTGAAGAGGGTGTGATTATCTTTTTTACCCAGGTGTTTAAGCACAACTTTTTTCATGCTGATATGCACCCTGGCAACATCTTTATCGGGGTTGATGGCAATTATATTGGTGTTGATTTTGGCATCATGGGTACATTAAATGAGGCAGATAAAGATTTTCTTGCTGATATATTTTTAGCCTTCTTTAATCAAGATTATCATGGTGTGGCCAGTGCCTATATTGAATCAGGCTGGGCAAATGCTAGTACCGATGTGGCAGCCTTTGAAAAAGCCATCGGTAGAATCTGTGAGCCCATGTTTGAAAAATCTCTAGGGGAAATTTCCTTTGGACAAGTGCTTATGGATTTGATGGCTGAGGCGAAAAATTTTGACATCACTGTCCAGCCACAACTGTTATTATTAGACAAGACTTTATTAAACATTGAAGGCTTGGGCAGGCAGCTTTACCCACAGCTAGATTTATGGGCAACGGCAAAACCTTTTTTAGAAGACTTAGTTAAAGAGAAATACAGTATGAAAAACACATTTGAAAAACTCAAAGAGCAGGCGCCACAATTATTAAAAGACATTCCAGAATTGCCAGCATTAGTTATTAACGCTTTGAAAAAACTCGACAAAATGAAAGATGTTTCTAGCTTATACACCCAACAAACAGACTCAATTGTTAAGCAACTAAAAGACAACGCCAACAAGCAAACTTCGGCTATCTTTGCAGGTGCCTTAATCATCCTTTCAGGTGTTCTAGCCACTAACGCTCTATGGCTAGCCAGTGGTATTAGTGCTGCGGTTGGTCTGGTGTTCTGGGTCAAGTCTAGATAAGGTTTTCTTTAGCTTTATTTTCGGGTAAAATTATCACCTCGATATGTTTGGTCGCAAAGCATATTGTTTACATAGTTAGTTTTATTTTTAGTTTATATAGCACCCAATTGGTGGTGTTTTTTTATTTTTTGGAGAGTCAAAATGAGCATGACAATTAATGCAACAGCAAGAGATGACCAGGGCAAAGGTGCGAGCCGCCGCCTGCGTCGTGAAGAACAAGTGCCTGGTATCGTTTACGGTGCGGGTAAAGAACCTAGTGCAATTTCACTAAACATACACGAGATCACACATCTATTAGAAAACGACGATGCTTACACATCTGTTTTAGATTTGTCGATCGACAAAAAAGTAGAGCCGGTTATTGTAAAAGACTTACAACGCCACCCTGCTAAAAACACTGTTACTCATGTTGATCTATTACGCATTAACATGAAGCAAGCTATTATTACTAGCATTCCACTGAACTTTAATGGCTCTGATGACAACGAAGCAATCCGTCTAGGTGCTATTCTTAACCAGTTTATTAATGCGGTTGAAGTTTCTTGTTTACCAGCAGACATGCCAAATGGTATTGATGTAGATATCACTAACCTTGCTATCGGCGACCACATCAGCCTAACCGGCCTTACTATGCCAGAAGGTGTAACACTGACAGCTCTAACACATGGCGATATCGAAGCACACGATCAAAGTGTTGTTGCAGTTCAAGAGCCTAAGTTAATGGCTGAAGAAGTTGAAGAAGAGATTGTTGAAACCGAAGGTGCAGAAGGTGAAAATGCTGAGGGTGGCGACAATGACGCTGAAAGCGGCGACTCAGATTCAGACTCTTAATTTGGTCTAAACCGTTATGACGATTAAACTGATTGTTGGCCTGGGCAACCCAGGCAAAGACTATCAGCCTCATCGTCATAATGTTGGCTTTTGGTTTTGTGATGCGCTTGCGCATTTATACTCAGGCTCTTTCAAAAAAGAAACCAAGTTCTTTGGTGATGCGGCGCAAATCAATATTGCAGGGTTAAACCTGCGCTTGTTAAAGCCTGGCACTTACATGAATCGCTCGGGTCAATCCATTCAAAGCATTGCTAAATTCTACCAAATTAACGTTGATGAAATTTTGATAGCACACGATGAATTAGACCTTAATCCTGGCGTCGCTAGAATCAAATTTAGCGGAGGCCATGGTGGTCACAACGGGCTTAGAGATACTATTAAAGCACTCAATAGCAATGATTTTTACCGATTAAGAATTGGCATTGGTCACCCGGGTGACAAGTCAAAAGTCGCTGATTTTGTTCTACATGCACCTAATAAATCAGAAGTTGACCCAATACAAACGGCGTTGGTTAATTCGTTAAATGTTATTGAGCAAGTGGTTAAAGGCGATATTGAGCCCGCTATGCAGGCGTTACACACACAAGGATAAAAAAATGGGATTTAAATGCGGCATTGTTGGCCTACCCAACGTTGGAAAATCAACCCTCTTTAATGCACTAACGCAAGCAGGTATTGAATCTGCTAATTATCCATTTTGCACCATTGAGCCAAATGTTGGTATTGTGCCGATTAATGATAAACGCCTACAACAACTGGCTGATATCGTCAGCCCTGAAAAAATACTACCCACCACCATGGAGTTTGTTGATATTGCCGGCTTGGTGGAAGGCGCCTCAAAAGGTGAAGGGCTGGGCAACCAATTCTTAACCAATATTCGTGAAACCGATGCCATTGTGCATGTGGTTCGCTGCTTTGAAGATGAAGATATTATTCACGTTGCTGGCAAAATATCACCACTCGATGATATTGAAATCATCAATACTGAACTTGTATTGGCAGACTTGGCCGCGGTTGAAAAACTTTATCAAAAAGCCATTAAAAATACCAAGTCTGGCCAAAAAGACGGTTTACCACTGAAAGCCTTATTAGAAAGAGTATTGCCAACCCTTGAAGAAGGAGAAAGCGCAAGAACCTTGTCTTATGATGATGAAGAGCTCAAACTACTTAAAGGTTTTCAATTACTAACCATTAAGCCGGTACTTTATGTTGCCAATGTCAGCGAGGAGGGTTTTAACAACAACCCACACCTTGATGTTGTAACCAATTTTGCCAATACCGAAGGTGCACAAGTTGTGGCAATTTGCGCTGATATTGAAGCCGAAATATCGGAGCTTGATCTTGAAGAAAAACAAGAATTTTTATCCGAGATGGGGCAAACCGAGTCTGGCCTAGATCGATTGATTAAATCTGGATACGCCTTGCTAGGCCTACAAACCTACTTTACCGCTGGCGTTCAAGAAGTGCGCGCTTGGACTGTTAACGTTGGCGATAGTGCACCGCAAGCAGCAGGCAAAATTCATGGTGATTTTGAAAAAGGCTTTATCCGCGCTGAAACGATTGCCTTTGATGATTTTATTCAGTATGGTGGCGAAAAAGGCGCCAAAGAGGCAGGAAAACTGCGCTCAGAAGGCAAGGATTACATTGTCCAAGACGGCGATGTGGTACACTTCTTATTTAATGTTTAACTCTTAAAAAATCCAGGTTAATGATCGCTAAAAAACAAACGAAACTACTTATTATTCTTGACGGCTGGGGGCACTCAGATGTTGTTGAAAACAACGCAATCGCTCAGGCAAAAACCCCTGTATGGGACAATTTTAACGAGAAATTCCTTCATTCTTTAATCAGCACTAGTGGTAAAGAGGTTGGCCTGCCCGGCGAACAAATGGGCAACTCAGAAGTTGGCCACTTAAACCTGGGTGCAGGTCGTGTCGTTAAACAAGACTTTACTCGCATTCACAATGAAATTGAAAATGGTGACTTCCTTAGAAACCCAATTTTAAAAAACTCACTAGAATATGCCAACAACAACAACAAGGCTGTTCATATTATGGGCTTGTTGTCAGATGGTGGTGTTCATTCACACGAAGAACAAATCCATGCCATGTTGGAAATGACCAAAAAACATGACTGCAAAGAGGTCTACTTACACATTTTTGTCGATGGTCGAGACTGTGCACAAAAAAGTGCTAAAAAATATATTCAAACACTGGAAGACAAAATTAGTGATATTGGTATTGGTGAAATCGCCAGCGTTATTGGTCGTTATTTTTCAATGGACCGCGACAACCGATGGGCTCGTGTGCGTTGCGCTTACGAACTCATTGCCAAAGGCAAAGGTAAGTTTTTGGCTAAATCTGCCATTGATGCCATTGATATGGCTTATGAACGCGGTGAGACCGATGAGTTTGTTCAATCTACCGTCATTAAAGCGCCAACTAAAATCAAAAAAGGCGATGTACTCATCTTTATGAACTACCGAGCAGATCGCGCTCGACAAATCACTCAGGCGTTTTTTGATGAAAATTTCCAAGGCTTTTCACGTGGAACTTTTGTACCAACTCAGTTCACTTGTTTAACCGAATACAAAAAAGACTTTAACCTACCTGTGGCTTACCCTTCAGCCAAGCTAAACAATGTTTTAGGCAAATATTTGTCTAACTTAGGCATGACTCAACTTAGAATTGCCGAAACTGAAAAATACGCCCATGTCACTTTTTTCCTTAACGGCGGCGTTGAGCGACCTTTTTATGGAGAAGATCGAGTTTTAATCCCATCACCTGATGTGGCTACGTACGATCTAAAGCCAGAAATGAGTGCTTTTGAGCTCACCGATGAATTGGTAGAGCACATTGAAAGCCAAAAATACGACCTTATTATTTGTAATTTTGCTAACACCGACATGGTTGGCCACTCTGGCAAACTTGATGCCGCCATTAAAGCCGTTGAGGCTGTTGATGCCTGCCTGGGTATTGTTTATCAAGCCATGCATGAAATTGACGGCGAGATGCTAATCACCGCTGACCATGGTAATGCCGAGCAAATGGTTAACCCAGAAACTGGCGAAGTACATACAGCGCATACTAACAACTTAGTGCCACTACTCTTTATTAGTGATCGTGCTGCTACAATTGCTGAGGCAGGTACTGGTTCCCTGTCTGATATTGCGCCAACTTTGTTGACAATGATGGCTATCGAACAGCCTAATGAAATGACCGGGTCTAGCTTATTAACTTTTGAAAAATAATTTTTAACTAATTGAACTTAAAAACAGGAGAGAAAAATGAAACAATCTAATTTTATCGCACCCTCTATTTTGGCTGCTGACTTTGCTAAACTAGGCGAAGAAGTTGACAACGTATTAGCTGCTGGCGCAGATATCGTACACTTTGATGTAATGGATAACCATTATGTGCCCAATCTAACTATTGGCCCCTTGGTGTGTGAAGCGCTTAGAAACCACGGTGTAACAGCGCCGATTGATGTGCATCTAATGGTCAAGCCAGTTGACAGAATCATTCCTGATTTTGTGGCAGCGGGTGCTTCATACATCACCTTCCATCCAGAAGGATCTGAGCACATCGATAGAACCTTAGGCATGATTAAAGAAAGTGGCTGTAAAGCTGGCTTAGTATTCAACCCAGCAACACCACTACATGTTTTAGACAATGTTATGGATAAATTAGACATGATTTTATTAATGTCAGTTAACCCAGGTTTTGGCGGTCAGGCTTTCATTCCGCACACGTTAGAAAAATGTCGTCAAGTGCGTCAATTGATCGATGCTAGCGGCAGAGATATTCGCTTAGAAATTGACGGCGGCGTTGGCCCTGCAAACATTCGCGAAGTAGCGGCCGCAGGTGCAGATACGTTTGTAGCAGGTTCAGCAATCTTCAATACCGATGACTACAAAGCAACCATCGATTTGATGCGTGCAGAACTAGCAAAAGCATAGCGATTAACTTGCGTATAAGCTTGTCGTAGCAACATCGCTTCGGTATAATTACGCGTTTTACGATTTTAGTTACTTTTTAAGTAATAAAAAATCAAAAAGTTGAGTTGGGCGCCCAGTTTCGATAATGGGCGCCCAACTTGTTTTAATGTATCACACAGCTTGACATGTTAGTCAGGGTGCCCTTTTGCAAAATAAAGGGTTGGCTAACAGAAGTTGTGGAAGAAAGAAGTCGACAAAAGGTCGGTATTCTTTATTAACCCCGGAGAAAATATTATGGCAAAAACGTCCATGAAGAAAATGTTAGAGGCTGGTGTACACTTTGGTCACCGTAGCCGTTTTTGGCACCCAAAAATGGAGCGCTACATCTACGGCACTCGCAATGGTGTGCATATCATCAACCTAGAAAAAACCCTACCAATGTTTAACGATGTGCTAAATTTTGCATCGAAAACTGCAGCTGCAGGTGGTTCAATCTTGTTCGTTGGAACAAAAAGAGCGGCGGCTGATATCGTTAAAGAAGAGGCGATTCGTTGTGGCATGCCATACGTAAATCACCGTTGGTTAGGTGGCATGATGACAAACTACAAGACAATTAAAGCCTCTATTAAGCGTTTAAAAGATCTTGAGTTTTTAGCCGAAGAAAACTTTACCCAATTTGGTAAAAAAGAAGCGCTAATGATGACGCGTGAAATGGAAAAATTAGAACGCAGTTTAGGTGGTATTAAAGATTTAGGTGGTATTCCTGATGTGGTTTTTGTCATTGATATTGGCCATGAGAAAAATGCTATTAAAGAAGCGCAAAAACTTCACTTGCCATTAATCGGTGTTGTAGATACCAATCACAACCCTGAAGGTATTGACTATGTTATCCCTGGTAACGACGACTCAATTAGAGCCATTGGTTTCTACGCTAGAGAAATTGCTAACGCTGTTTTAGAAGCGAAAGCCGCTGCTGGTACGCAAACTAAAAAAGCGCCCGCTAAACAAGCGCCCGCAAAGAAGCCTACTGCTAAAAAAGAAGAAGTAAAAGCTGAAGCACCTGCCGCTAAAGAAGCGCCAGCTAAAGAGCCGGCTGCTAAAAAAGCACCAGCTAAAAAAGCTGAACCTGTTGAAGCAGAGAAGCTTAGTAAAACAGCGCTTAATGCAATGAAAAAAGCAGAGCTAGCTGATTATGCGAATACTCAAGGTGTTAAGGTTAACGCTAGCGACACTAAAGCTCAAATGCTTGAAAAGCTTGCGTAGACAAAACACACATTAAGTCACCCCGTTAATGGGGTGCAATACATACAGGAGACACTTATGGCAATTACAGCCGCTTCAGTTAAAGAACTAAGAGAAAGAACCGGTGCAGGCATGATGGACTGCAAAAAAGCCCTAACAGAAACCAATGGCGACATGGAGGAGGCGATTGACCTTATGCGCACATCAGGCGCTGCCAAAGCCGCTAAAAAATCAAGCCGTGTTGCTGCTGAAGGCTTAGTCAAGGTCAACATTAGTGATGATGGAAAAACAGCCACTATCCTAGAGGTTAACTCTGAAACTGACTTTGTGACTAAAGGCGATGCCTTTATCGATTTTGTCGATTCATTGGGTGCATTAGCACTTAAAACAACCCCTGAGAACATTGATGAGTTTTTAACTCAAACACTAGACAACGGCGATTCATTAGAAAAAGCCAGAGAAGCCATTGTCGCTAAAGTGGGTGAAAATGTTGCTATTAGACGCGTACAAACTGTTAGTGTTGATACCGGTGTTATTGGTGCTTATAAGCATGGCGAGCGTATTGCAGTACTTGCTACTTTAGAAGGTGGTGACGAAGCTCTAGCAAAAGACATTGCTATGCATATCGCAGCAACACGCCCTGAGTGTGTTACTGAAGATGAATTATCTGATGATCTTTTAGAAAGAGAAAAAGCTATTTTTGTTGAGCAAGCAAGAGAATCTGGTAAGCCAGACAACATCATTGAAAAAATGATCGTCGGCCGCATGAAAAAGTTTGTAAATGAGGTAACGCTTTATGGCCAAGCTTTTGTTAAAGATCCAGACACAACAGTAGGCGCACTTGCAAAATCAAACGGTGCCGAAGTCAAGTCTTTTGTTCGCTTTGAAGTCGGTGAAGGCATTGAGAAGAAAGAAGAAAACTTTGCTGATGAAGTGGCAGCTCAAATGAAGGGCTAACGCAAGGCTTAAGCAATAAAAAGGCGCGAAAGCGCCTTTTTTTTATGGAAAAAAATCAATTTATGAAGATTCCCAATAATCATGATGCCAAACAACAGTGTCATTTTTTTTAATCGTAATTTCATTACAATATTGATCAGCGCCGCGCGCGTTCATATTCCGCACTTTTTGATGGCACCGCTCAACATTTTCACAAACAAACGTACCTGACAACGTGTCCGAATCGATATCCATTGTGATGTGATCTAGCGCCGTTGCATTTATCGTTAGAGATACAAGCCCTAGCCATAATATTAATGCGAACGACATGTCTATTAATTTTGAAATTAAAGAGTTCATATAGCCTCCAATAAGTATAAAAAAGGCCGCAAATAATGCAGCCTTTAAATTAACACAATGTTTATTTAGTCAATAACATTGCTCATTTCTTCTATCATCCAACGAGGATCCATGATGTTGTATGGGTTGTATCCAAATACACCGTTGTCCTGATGAACGTAAGCAACTCTGTGTAGTTCAGCAGGTTGACTAGTAGTAGACTCAGCAGTGATAGTTGTCTCGATTGCTGGTGTAGCAGCGTCGTTATTCCAATCATATGCGCTTGAGTGATAATCAGCTGAAGCTGATGTAGCAGCTACTAAAGTAGCGATTGTTAGTAATGTTTTCATAATATTCCCTTATTAAAGTATATGTCCACAAGAGACATATTTTGTATTTATGTATAAAAAAACCACCCTCTCGGGTGGTTTTAGCTTGGCTACTTAGTAAGCTCTAGGCCTACTAAGTGATGCTTAGCGAGGTTAAGTAATAAATTACTTAGCTACTTCAGTTGAAGTTGCAGTACCTGCAGCTTTAGCATCAGCATAACCTTTAGCG
>Ga0233435_1002244_pt1 | contig 16684 bp, 14 predicted proteins | sample SI_122_August201_3_FD_182735 | JGI IMG/M metagenome (GOLD analysis project Ga0233435, IMG submission 182735) | Seawater microbial communities from Saanich Inlet, British Columbia, Canada - SI_122_August2016_135_MG | ecosystem: Environmental > Aquatic > Marine > Inlet | place: Canada: British... | reverse complement strand
TTTCGTGTGAATCAGCAGTATACAGAATATCAGTCGGCCCAAGCGTCATACCCACAATATACATCTGGTTACGATAACCGATATTACCAGAGTTCAGCCTATCCTCTTCAGGGTGAGCGCCGGGCTAGAGTGTATCAAGTGTCGGAGCCACAGTACTCATACAACCCAATGGTCGTAGATCAATCTAGTACTGATTATTATGTCAGTCCTTACGCTTATGACCTGTATTAAAAAGTATTATAACATTGGTACTTTGCAAGAGAATTATTCGACTATACTCTTTTGTAAGTAAATACTGATGAAAAGAATTATCCGAGAATATTTGGATAATTTGCAGCGACAATAGTTGGTTATAGTGGCTGTGAATAAAGACTAGGTGAATCCTAGAATTATTACTAAAAGGAGACGTTAATGAAATTAGCAAAATTACTCGCTGTTGCAGCATTAGCTGGTGCATCTGCATTTGTAGCTCAATCTGCTCAAGCTTGGAATGGTCCATGGGATGGCGGAAACTGGGGTCCTTGGAACAACAATAGTTATAACAATGGTTATGGTAATGGCTATGGCAACGGTACTGGTAACGGTACTGGTTCTGGAGACGGAAGCGCTGATGGCGATTTCAACTTCAACATGACTGGTCGTGCACGTGGTAACGGAAATGCTCGTGGCAACAGCAATAACAACTGGCGTGGATATGGCTACAATGGCTATAACGGCTACAACGGCTATGGTTATCCACCACAAGGGTATGGTCCTGCTCCTTATGGCTACCCTCCAATGCCACCTCAAGCACCACAAGCGCCTGCACCACAAGCGCCTGCTGCTAAGTAAGGTAGATAATTTAATGGCTTGAAAAAGCCTTAAATTAGAAAAATGGTAGTGACTTAGGTCTCTGCCATTTTTTTTGTCTTACAGAAAGGTCTCTATTTCTGATGAGGTAGGGAGGTTTTTTAAGGCAGAGTGTGATTTTTTTGTGCATGGCTCATTCATAGCATCTAAAATAGTAATAAGGGGTTGAGTTGCGCCAAGTTTTTCTGAGTGATGATAAATCAGGTGAATTATGATTCATTGGCTGTTACGTCGTTTGATAATGCTTTCTGTTGTGGTGTTTGTTGCATCAGGTATCTACTTTTATAACGATTTATTTGATGATGTGACATTACAAAAAATATTGTCAGTTTTTGATTCAAGTGCGCCCGCTAAAAAAATAGAGCCGATCTCGCCAATCGAATTGAAGAAGGCAGCTCCCACTGGAACAGGTGCTGTAGATGTTGAGGTGAAAGTAGAAAAAACGCCTGAGCTTAAAGCGCCAAAACAATCTTTTCAGCAATATTCGTTTCGTCCTGCTGAGGAAGAGCAAGCTACTGAGTCATATCAGTTACCCGTGGTTGACGAGGTTAAGCCTGAAACGGAGAAAGTGGACGTTGCCGGCGCGGCCACGCCGGCAGATGATGAGGTTAAAAATTTGCCTGTGTCGCCGTTACCAGGGGAAATGATTTTTCAGTCTCATCCTCAGCCTCAGCCTCAGCCTCAGCCCCAGCCTCAGTCACCGGTTGTTTCCCCTTCAGCGACGATGTCGCCTGAAATGCCATCACATTTACCTGCTAGTACGACAAGCCAGGTTATGTCTCATGGTAAGAAGGTGGCACCTGAGGTGAACGGGATTGATAAGCATCGTTATATCCCAAACAGTTATAGTGTGCAGCCGCCAGAATTATTGCGCTCACCCTCTGCAGATTTCCCTGGGGCACAGTGGTCCCCAAAAAGGTCTTCTCAACAAGGTAGTGCTGAGTCTGTCGTGGGCCAGGCTCCGGTTATCGCTGAACCAGCTTTGCCTGCGGTCTTGCCGAGACAGCAGATGCTACCACATGGCATGATTGATCCTGCGAAGCAATTGCCTGCCGCGGCTGTTGAGCCGCAAGGCGCAGAAATTTTGCAGCAAGCTTCGTCGAGAATAGCGTTAGCGAGAGCGGCATTTTGGCAAAAAGAGTACAAGAAAGCGGAGACTCTTTATATCGAGTTGGTCAAGCAATTCCCAAACTCAGGAGATCTTTTTGGTGAGTTGGCTAATGTTTATTACTACCAAGGGAGAACAGAGCAAGCGGCCATTGTTTATGCTGAAGCCATTGTGCGTTTTGTCCGGGAAAATAAAACCCAATCTGCAAAATTTACTTTGGATGTGCTGTGGCGGATTGATGCTCAGCGTGCACAGCAATTATTAGAGCAGTTACCGAGCCTTCGAGACGTGGTAAAATAGCGGCTTTATGAATAAGTGCCAATGGGTAAGAAGGCTGGGAGCTATGGAATGCTAAAGCGTATATTGTTGTTGTGGTCTGTTCTAAGCTTGCTTGGGCTGGGTTTTGTAGGCATTAAACTCTATCAATTTGATCAGAAAATGGATCCTAGTGCGAAAGGGGTGTATTGGTCATTTGCACAAAAAATTTGGCAAAACCAAAGCATTGTTGAGGCCAATACTTGGCGCTACCCAGTTGAAGAGGGGATTACGGCAGAGGATGTTGAGGAGACCATGAAAGTGGTCGCCAATGAGCACAACTTGCAAGTGGTTGCAGAGCTACCGTTGTACCTTCAAGTGGCGGCAATGACAGGCGAAAAATTCCGCTATATCAAAATTTTCATGATGTGTAATGCGTTAACGGCTGCAAAAATGTTGGATCATAGTGATGCATTTGCGGCAAATTTGCCTTGTAGAGTGACTTTAATTGAAGATAAAACAGGCCGACTTTGGTTGTATGCACTGAATATGGATATGATGATATACGGAGGTAAGCCATTGCCTGAAGGGCTAAAACAAGAGGCGATTAAAGTGAAAACAATGATTCAAGACATTATGAGCCGTGCTGCATCGGGGGATTTCTAAAGACATTACTCAAATGTTTGATATACTGGGTGGCGTGGGTAATATTACTGGTTTTGGCTGGTAGTGATAATAATAATATGTCCGCTTTCTTATGTTGTAAGTGCTTTATAGGGTAATCGAATGTCGCAGAAGGATTTAAGCTCACCTCAGAGCGCTCCAGGATACCAACAAAATTCTGTTTTAAATAATGACTCGGCATCTAAAAGTAGTGCTGAATGCCTTGACCGACTTGCTCAAAGCTTTGAAATGAGTGCTCGGCGTTGGGAGCTTGTTATTTATCCTTCCTTGTTTGCGTTTATTATTCTGGCGTCTTACGGTTTTTACCTGATTTACAATTTAACCAATGATATCCATTTTATGGCTGATACCGTGCACGTTAATATGGAGAGCATGACAACCAATATTAACGATGTTTCAGGGTCGATGGACTCAATGTCAAAAAACGTGGCGCATGTTTCGATGAACATGTCACAGATCTCAGGTCATATCGAAACCTTAGAGCCAATGCTCTATAATATTGATTCTATGAGAGATTCGTTGCAACAAATGACCTTGGCAACCACTCAAATGCGGAATGATATTGGCTTGATGAATCAAAGTGTTTCTCGCCCAATGACGTTTATGAACTCCTTTATGCCTTGGTAGTGTTTTCTCTCTCGCAGAAACCCCGCTTGCCTTCTATACTTCAACTATAAGAACAGATGCTTAAGATGGCAGTTCGTCAATTCACTCGAATGATGACTGCTTACCTTTTTGTGTCATAAAAATCTGATCTGGTTGGGGTTGTCATGAATTTAGAAAAAGTTGTCTTTTCCTTTTTTATCGTTTTAGCACTAACGTTAAACTTTGGTTTCTTCTTAGGGGATATTGATAATCCTCTGCATCACAATATCTATGAATTTTTTGCCGCTTTAGTCGTGAGTCTTGCCGCCACTATTTTGAAGTTTGGTGATCGCTCTTCAATGGGGACGCTGTTACTGGCAAGTAGTTTGGTTGCGGATTTACAGTTGATTGTTGCCGCGATTATTTGGGGGTTTGCAACAGAAGCGGTAGGAGGAGGGCTCGCAACTGAAACGATTACGAGTATTGTGTCGTTGTCGGGTGGGGCGCTGTTGGCCAACCTGGTGTCTGTGACTCTGCTCCTGATTGAAACAGCCATTTTGAGGCGGTAACTTAGTAAAACCATGGCTGCTACTAAAAAGACTTTATTGTTGTGGGTTAAGCAACGCTTATCAAAACTGGTGAGATTAGACTCTGAGGGTACATGGCTCTCTGAGCGCTTTGGGCTGCCTGAACCTGTGTACGAAGTAGAAAAGCCGAAAATTGACCGTGATAAAATCAATGTCATTTTTTTGATTTTTAAACGAATGCGACAGCCACTCATGGTCTTGTTAGTGGCTTACTCTGTTGCCATTCTGGGTTTGGTTTTAGTGCCAGGGATGGATGCAGACGGTAATACGGTCTACATGACGTTTTTTCACGCCTTTTATGTGGTGAGTTTTACGGCAACAACCATCGGTTTTGGAGAAATTCCTTTTGAGTTAACCTTTGGTCAGCGTGCCTGGATGATTGTCACTATCTATACGACAGTGATTGCATGGTTTTACGCCATCGGTACCATTTTATCCTTAATACAAGACCCCTCTTTTAGAAAGGCCAGCTCTGAGTATTCTTTTAGCCGGGCAGTGAAGCGAATTTGTGAGCCTTTTTATATCGTTCTAGGGTACGGTGATACTGGTCGAGCAATGGTGAAAGCCCTTACAGAGCGGAATATTCGCGCTGTGGTGATGGATACTAACGAGGATAAAATCAGTGCCATGTCACTGAAAAGTTATGGGGCTACGGTACCTGCAATTAGTGCGGATGCCACACTGCCTGCGAACCTGGTATCAGCCGGGTTAAAGCATGAAGAATGTCGAGGTATTATCGCTTTAACGCCGCTGAATGCGGTGAATCTAAAGATTGCTATTTCAGCCAAGCTTTTAAAACCCGATGTTAAGGTTATTTGTCGGGCTGACTCAGATGATGTTGAGCGGAATATGGCCTCATTCGGCACCGATGTCATTGTAGACCCATATCACTCATTTGCTGAGATGGTGGGAATGTCGCTGCACTCTCCAGCGTTGTATTTATTATATGATTGGCTGACAGGTGTTCCTGATACAGAGTTATCTGATCCTCCATATCCGCCAGGTGGCATGTGGGTGTTGTGTGGTTTTGGTCGGTTTGGGCGGGCCATTTACAGTGAGCTAAAAAAAGCGGGTATTCGAGTTGTCATTATTGAAATTGATCATGCCAGGCTAGAGGGGTGTGACGACCCATGTGTTATCGGTGAGGGGACTGAAGTACATACGTTGATACAGGCTAATATTCAGTCTGCGGTAGGCATTGTGGCCGGGACAGATGATGACTCTAATAACCTGTCTATTATTATGACCGCGCATGGATTAAATGAAAATTTATTTGTGATTGCACGGCAAAATAAACGGGCTAACCAGATTCTTTTTGATGCGGTTGATGCAGATTTGATTATGCAGCCAGGCGAAATTATTGCCCGAAAAATTAGAATGTTGCTTACCATTCCATTGTTGACAGAATTCTTTGCACTTGCTTGTGTCGAAGATAATGACTGGACCAATATTTTAATTAGTCGAATTTGTGCGGTGGTGGGCGATATTGTTCCAAGCTTGTGGCGGTTAGAAATTGATGCTGATTATTCCCCGGCAATTGAAAAGGCACTTAAGTTTGGCCGAAAAATTTCAATAGATGTGTTGATGAAGGATCCAAGGGCACGCGAACAAGAGATGAACTGTATTCCGTTATTACTGTGTCGTGAAGATGAAAATATTTTATTACCGGATGAACATACACTGCTGCAATCGGGTGACCGAGTCTTGTTTTGCGGTTTGTCTGATATTGAAAATCACATGATTATGATTATGCGTGACGAAAGTTTATTGAATTATATCATGACAGGGCTTTCGGGCGCTGAGTGTTCTGTATTTTGTTGGTTTCAACGGCGTTTAATAGGTGATCGGCGCAAAGGTAAGCGTCACTTAGGGCGAGAGCAATCGTAGATATGGCAAAAGAAGAAAATCCAACCGGGGATGATACTGGTATCCGAATAAACCATTACCGAGCAGAAGGTGCCGGTGGTGAAAAAGGATTAATCACTGAGATGGTACTCAGTGATTCTATTTCCTTTAAATTTTTAGGCCGGATGGAAGAAAAAAGACTCACTAAAGCCTGCCAGTTGAATATTGATATGCGGGAAAGGGTGGATACTGAGTGTAAACGCTACCGTTATCAAGGTCGTTTGTTTTACTTGGATGATAAGTCGTTAAAGATCTATAAAACCATGATGAAAGAGTCCAGTGGTGTATTTACTGTTGGAATCTACGAAGCGGTGATTAATGCTGAGCATACGTTAAAGGCTCAAAAAAGAGCCAAACAGGACGCTAAGCTCAAACGCCAGCAAAAGCAGCAAACAACCGCTTCTGGACAAAAGCCTGCTGTTATTGGGGCGATGAAGAGTAAAAAAGACCGAGAAGTCACCTATACACCTGACCGTATCACGCTAGGGCATTACTTTAAGCGACAAGAAAGTCGGCTTAAATACGCGACTAAAATTCAGATTCGTACAGATTTAGGGAGCGTGACTGCCAACACCAAAGACTTATCTCCCGGTGGCATGTTTGTGGTGATTCCTGAAGTTTTTGAAATCGAAGAAAATGCCAATGTTTCCGTGCAATTCACACGCTTAAAAGAAGAGAGTACTCATGTCAGCTTGAACGAAGTGCCATTCAAAGTGCTGGGCGTGGAAGAAAAGAATGAAAAAATGTACCTGAAAATGGTATTACAAGACGATTATGATGATGTTCAAGAATACAAACTATTCATGAAAAGCATTATTAAAAAATACAGCGCCCGTAATAAATATTGTGCAGATGATGACTGTGATACCCAAGTGGCGGTTTTATTAGAAAAAATGTATTGCGATAACATGTCTCAGATACCGATCTATTTGGCGACATCAAAAAAGGGCAAGCCTTATGTTCAGTTGTTTGGTCGCAGCTTAGGAAATGCGTATTTAATGCATCATTTTCGGCGGGAGGAAGGCTTTGATATGTCACCCTTTACGCTGTCTCATAGGATTAAATCCATTGTTTCTGAGCCAGAGCTAACCATTGCGATGTACCGGGCGGGTGATAGTACTGCCTTTAAGTTGAACTCACTGGCCAGTAATGAATGTGAGACGCCAGAGCAGTGGTCGCAATTTATTCGTTTTACGTTATCTCAACCTGAGTACTGTGTGGTTAAGCTTGTTGGGGTGACCGAAGTACTGCCAGATCCTGAAACACGAAAATTAAAGTCGGTGTATACGCAGTTTGGTGAAAAATCTCCAGAAGACTTGCAGCGTATGTTGTCTCGAATGCAAGAGCTCAATGCGTTTGGGTTAGTGGTTGATGTGACGACGCAAATAGAAGATGAGTATGGGCAAAAAATATTTGATACTGCGGTGCCTAAGGAAGACGAGTTAAGCTATTGGTTTGGCCGTAAATATATTGTTAATGGTTCGACCAAAGAAAATAGTGATAAATTAGTGCGGCCACACTTTACTGAGCTTGCTTATAGAGAATGCCGAGGTGAGATGCGGTTTATCATTGAAATAAGTGTTGAGCTGCAATTGCCTGAGCAAAAAATAACAGGGCAAACGCGTGATTTGTCCGTATTTGGGCTGTGCGTTGTTGTGCCAGAGGTTATTTATGATATTGATGTTGGAGAAGACTTGCTAGTGGGGTTAGTCTCATTACAGAAAAAACGAACCAACCTTAATCTCACGACAGTGCCATACCGCTTGATGAAAGTGATTACCGACGAGAAAAAACAGACCACGACTTTTATGTTATTTAGAGTGCCTGAAACTAGAGATGAGGGTGTTACTAAGTTTTTCCAGGAATTGATTGAGACCAACCAGCATAAATTGTCGGTGTGTACGAATGATTTACATAGCGAGGTTTTATCTAGAACCTATGAGTCGATGTGTGGTGAGAATACTCAGACCATGCCGCTGTTCTTGGCAAAAGACACGCACACAGGGTCTATCATCATGAATTTGTTTGGTGTGCCAGATAAGGTGGGCGAGCTGGCAGATTTTTTCCAAACGAGTAAGCAAATATTTGATTTGAGCTGTTTAAACCGGACGTCAGTCACCGCGATGATTTATCAGCAAACAGTACAGATTAGTCGGGCAGCTGAAGGGGAGGAGAACCGGCCTCAGCCTTGTGAGATGGTGTATTACGTGAGTAAAGACTACGATGATGCTTTGGATAAAGTGGTCTTTAATGCCAAAGCAGAATGTGAGTTTGCTTCAATGCCTGAAAAGCAGGCTTATCTACAAGGTATTCGGGATAGTGGTCATGCTTTTAAGTGGGTTAAATTGTCGGCAACATTCGCGCAAGCACTGAGGCCAAATGAGATTGATGAGGCTGTTGAACTGGTGCGTAAAAATGACAAAACGAAATCTTTTCAATTACGTGAATTGATTTTCAATGTGCTAGCTATTGCAGAACTCACCGATATAACGGATATTATAGAGTCCGCATCTTGAGCGGTCTACTAAAGGGATTTTTAAGCGCTCATGGCAAAGCCGCCAGTAAAGAAAAAAGCCACCGCTAAAAAGGCCAGCACGAAAAAAAGCACGCGTAAAAAACCCGTGTCCACCAAGAAAAAAGCCTCTGCTCACTCTCCTTCAAAACAGCGTAAGCGTTCACCAATATGGTCTAAAATCTGGCGTACCTTTTTATGGGCGGGCATGATTGGCTTTTTGAGCCTCAGCGTGTACACCGTGTATTTAGACTCAGTGGTGCAAGAAAAATTTTCAGGTAACAGGTGGTCTTTGCCTGCCAGAGTCTATGCACAGCCGCTGGAGTTATACCAAGGTTTGGCGCTATCACCCAATGCATTGGTTCAAGTGTTAAAGCGGTTAGGTTATCGCTCTAATGCCAAAGTGACCCAGCCCGGTCAGTACTTAAAAAGCCGCAGTACCCTTTGGTTGCAAACGAGAGGGTTCCGTTTTTGGGACGGAGAAGAAGCCTCTTTGCCGTTAAAGATTCAATTTAAAAATGACCATATTACCAATATTACCCATACAGGCCGCCAAATGGCCTGGGATATTGTGCGCTTAGAGCCAGAGGAAATAGGTAAAATTCATCCTGCTCAATACGAAGATCGCCTCTTGATGCCATTTGCTAAAATACCCACTCGTTTTGTGAATATGCTCGTGGCAGTCGAAGATAAGCGATTTTTTCAGCATTGGGGCGTTGATATTAGGGGCTTGGGTCGAGCGTTAGTGGCTAATGTTCAGGCGGGGCGAATTGTGCAAGGGGGCAGCACGTTAACCCAACAGTTGGCTAAAAACTTTTTCTTAACACGAGAGCGTAGTTTGTCTCGTAAATTCAATGAAGTGCTCTATTCAGGCTTAATGGAGTGGCACTACACTAAACAAGACATTATCGAGGCGTACTGTAATCAAGTATTTTTAGGCCAGCATGGCGCTAGAGCGATTCATGGCTTTCAGTTGGCCAGTCAATATTATTTTGGCAGAAGGTTAGAGCAGCTAGATATTGCGGATATGGCAATGTTGGTTGGTATGGTGAAAGGGCCATCAGCTTTTCACCCCATAAAACACCCTCAAAAAGCGAAAAAACGCAGAGCAGTGGTACTGAAATTATTAGCCGCTCAATCCATTATCACTCAAAAACAGGCGCGGATAGCGGCAGCAAAGCGCCTTCCTAGGCAGATCAACCAGCAATTGGCGCAGTCTCGATATCCTGCCTTTATGTCGGTTGTGAAGCGACAGCTTAAGCGGGACTATAGTGAAGATGATTTAAAAACCATCGGCTTAAAAATATTTACAACGCTTGTTCCAGTGGTGCAAAAAGCAGCAGAAGACGCCGTTGTAGCTGAAATGCGGATATTAGAGACGCAATATAAATTACCTAAAGGTAAGTTGCAGAGTGCCGTCATGGTTGTATCTCCTCAGGAGGGAGAAGTCTTAGCCGTGATTGGTGGCCGTAATCCGCGTTATCAAGGCTTTAATCGCGCGTTAGATGCGTTTAGAGCTGTTGGTTCGTTGGTGAAGCCTGCCGTGTATTTGAGTGCGCTATTGAAGTCTGATCGTTATACCTTGACCACATTAATTAATGATCAGGCTGTTGAGATTAAGAATTCTGATGGCTCTATATGGGCGCCAAAAAATTATGATAACGTAGCCCATGGGCAAGTGCCTTTATTTGAAGCGTTGGCAAAATCCTACAATTTAGCGACGGTTCACTTAGGCATGGATGTAGGCCTCGATTCCGTTATTTTAAGCTTAAGAAAGTTAGGGGTTATAAAGCCGATAAAACCTTACCCATCAATGTTATTAGGCACATTAGAAATGAGCCCTTATGAAGTGGCTCAAATGTATCAAACATATGCCAGTGGTGGCTTTTTTGCGCCGTTAAGGTCAATACGCTCTGTGCTTGATGCCAATAACCAGCCGTTAAATCGATACCCTTTAGCCATTGAAAAACGGTTTGAGACAGCGCCAATGATTTTAATTAATAGAGCTATGCAGGCAGTGATTGACTTTGGCAGTGCTAAAGCTGTTCGCCGCTATGTGAGTGATTCAATCTCTTTGGCGGGAAAAACCGGCACAACAAATGATGCGAGAGATAGTTGGTTTGCAGGTTTTGGTGGAGATAAAGTCGGTGTGGTCTGGGTCGGTTTTGATGATAATCGTTCGACGAAATTGAGTGGTGCTAGGGGCGCTCTAAAAATATGGGGGCGAATTATGCAACAGGTTGGTATTTCAAGCTATGCATTGCCTTCTGCAGAAGCAGTACACTGGGTAGCTGTTGATCCTAATCGTCATTTGAAAGTCGATGATGGATGTGATGAAAAGGTCACCTTTCCATATGTTGTGGGGAGTGAACCTCAAGCGTTGGCGCCTTGCGCGCAGAAATCAGAATCAGATTGGTTTGATAGGTGGTTTGAATAATGGGTAACATACAAAAAATTACATTCATCATTGCTCTGATTATGCTGTCGGGCTGTTTGACAAAACCTGATTTTGCCCTGTCTAAAGTTGAGTCTCGGCCGACAAAGCCGATCAGTGTTAAGCCCAAGCCGATCAAACAAAAGCCTGTTGTAGCCGCTATTGCTGAGCCTCGCGTTAACACTGTGACGGATTCGAAGCCAAAGCCGATTGTGCACCCGGCGATTGCCAGCTTGTTAAAACAAGCGCTAGAGCAGCAGCGAAAGGGGGACTTGAGTAAGTCTTCAGCATTGGTTGAGCGAGCGGTAAGAATTCAGCCTCAGGACCCATTAGCTTGGAATCGATTGGCATTTATTCGACTGCAACAGAGTAACTGGGTTCAGGCTGAGCAGTTGGCGTTAAAATCTAACTCTTTTTCCGAAGGCCAAAGTAGTTTACAGCTGCGAAATTGGCGCATTATCACTGAAGCACGTAAGCGCCAAGGGAAATAAGCCCAGCGGATGCTGTTAGAGCGTCATGTCAATCTCAGCAACAATGGGGCAGTGATCTGAGCCAAATTGGTCATTGTCATAGTCAATGAAGGTTAAGTTTGGATAGGTGTCTTGATCGACAAATAAGTAGTCAATCCTCCAGCCAACATTCCGCTCTCTTGCTTTAGATATCATGTGCCACCAGGAATATTTTACGGTATCAGGGTTCTTTTTACGGTAGGTATCTACCCAACCATGATCAATGACCTCGGATACCCAAGCTCTCTCTTCAGGCAGGAAGCCGATGGATTTTTGATTGGTTTTTGGCCTGGCAATATCAATTTCTTCGTGTGCACAGTTAACATCTCCGGCCCAAATAACTTGTTTCCCTGCCGCTTTAAGTGCGTCAACGTGTGCTAGGAAGTTAGCATAAAATTGCATTTTTCCTGTCCATGCTTCAGGTGACTTACCACCGTTAGGAAAGTACACACCGAAAATAACCGTATTGTTAAAATCAATACGAGCAATGCGACCTTCAGTGTCCTCAAAATTAGGCATGCCGGTAGTCCAGCTTACCTCTAAGTTAAGTGAACGTCTGACCCAAATAGAGGTGCCGGAATAGCCTGCTTTTTCAGCGGCATGATAGAACTGTAAAAACGTCTCGCTTTCTGTTAAATCTTTGGAAAGTTTGTCCGCAGATGCTTTGGTTTCTTGGAATAAAATGATATCGGGCTGTTGTTTGGTGAGCAGGTTATCGAGCTCTTTTTTTCGCTCAACAGCGCGTATGCCATTGACGTTCCAGCAGATAATTTTCATTTTAACCCTTTGATTTTGTGAAAGTGCCCCCAAGCGCTTGCAAGCACTGAGCCTGAAATATTATGCCAAATGCTAAATACTGCGCCAGGCAGTGCTGCTGTGGCCATGAAATGCTTAGACGCCAGTAAAATACTTAGCCCAGAATTTTGCATACCGACTTCAATCGCTATCGTTCTGCAAGTGGTTTCATCGTGTTTGAGTGCTCGCGGAATAAGGTAGCCAAGTATGAGTCCGCTGCCATTATGTAAGATGACGGCGAGTAATAGCATCGGGCCAATCATTGAAAATTTATCGTGTGTCAAGGAGACGATAATGGCAATGATGAGGCTGATAAACAGCATGGAAATGAGTGGGAGGATAGGTTTTATTTTAACGATTTTGCTGTTCAGGCGGATATTGATGGCTGCGCCTAATATAACGGGTAAGGCGACGATAGAGAATACCGTGCTTAACATTCCCCAGGCGTCAATGTCGATGGTTTGGCCTAGGTAGAGGGTTGTCAGTAGTGGGGTTAAGAAAACAGCGAGCAAGGTCGAGCAGAGCGTGAGTGTTACCGAGAGTGCAATATCGCCCTTAGCTAAAAAACAAATCACATTAGAGGCGGTGCCGCCAGCAGTACTACCCACTAGTACCATGCCAATCAACAGCTCTTGAGATAAGTTCAGGCCTTTACTGATTAGGTAGGCGGATAAAGGCATGATGATAAATTGTAAGCTCACACCCAGCGCGATCACGGCTTTGCGGTGTATGACTCGCTTAAAATCATTGAGTGATAAAGTGAGGCCCATACAAAACATAATGAGCATTAAAAGCGTTTGAATGTGCGGTTTGCCAAGAGAGAAAATGCTTGGAAAGTGGTAAGCGAGTATCGATAAGAGTATCGCGAATAGGGGGAAAATAACGGTTGTAATGGGCACTAGATTAATCCCTTGGGCAAAGTGGTGGTTTGCAAAATTCCTAGGTTATTTGCAACATTGCTTATAAGGATACGCAATTGCTGCGTGGGTGCAAGGGCTGCTGTGTTGTCGTTGCTCTGTTGGCGAGGTATACTGCTCTTTTCTCAATAACAATGACCTAAAAGAGAATGCTTTGTGAGTATTTATGATGTTGATACACTCATATCTCAAGCCCGTGTGCTGGCTGCTAACTATCTGAAAATGATGGGGAAACCCCTTCCTGGTATGAGCAATGAAATTGCTTTTAATGATGCAGCACGCTTGTTACAACTCACCCTAACTCAAGATCAGTCCCTCAGTTATGATGCTATTGGCTCTGGTGAAGGTAATGAGGGTAAAAAAGTACAGATCAAGGGGCGCATGATTATAGATGATGATAATTCTAATCAGCGAATTGGTCAGGTTGCGACTGAGCGAGAGTGGGATAGTGTGGTGTTATTGCTTCTAAACGCAGAATATGAGCCTGTTGAAATTTTTGAGGCTGAGCGAGAAGTGATTTTAGAGAATACCGCTAAGAGTAGTGAAGGGAAAAAGAAACGAGGTGCAATGTCTGTTGCGCGTTTTAAAAAAATAGCGAAATTAGTGTGGTCTGCAGATACAGCTGAACTACCAAGTGAGTGATGAACAGTCACCAAAAGGTGACGTGGTTGATTTTCTGGGTGCAGAAGGTGCTTTAGCTGAAGTGATTTCAGGTTTTTCCCCAAGGCCACAACAAATTGAAATGGCTCTGGCGGTTGAGCAAACAATCGAATCAAAAGGTTGCCTCATCTCTGAGGCGGGTACGGGTACTGGTAAAACATTTGCCTATCTCATTCCTGCCATCTTGTCTGGTAAGCGGATCATTGTTTCTACCGGAACCAAAAACTTACAAGATCAACTTTTTTTCAGTGACTTACCGGTCATTCGAAAAGCCATTGCAGCCCCTTTAAAAACAGCATTGTTGAAAGGGCGTGCAAATTACTTATGCTTATATCGGCAGCTCATTTTACAAGATGATCCTGGTGCCTTTGCCTCTCCGCAACAAGTCAATGATTTTGAGATCGTACGCGCATGGAGTGAAGAAACTCAGCGAGGAGATATATCCGAACTGTCAGAAGTGGAAGAGGATGCAGGGATTTGGCCTTTAGTGACTTCAACCACCGATAACTGTTTGGGGGCGGACTGCCCGTGCTACGAAAAATGCTTTGTTGTGCAAGCCAGAAGACAGGCCCAAGCGGCTGACATTGTTGTGATTAATCATCATTTGTTTTGTGCGGACTTAACCTTAAAGGAAGATGGTTTTGGTGAGCTGTTGCCTTCTGCAGATTGTTTTATTTTAGATGAAGCTCACCAGCTACCGGATATCGCCTCCAATTTTTTTGGTTTTTCGTTGAGCAGTCGACAGTTTGTAGAATTGACGCATGATGCCATTAGTGAGTATCACAAAGAAGCGGGTGATATGGCCGATATTAAAGCATTGGCTGACCGTTTAGAGACGACATCCAAAGATTTGCGTTTGTCTATGGGCGATGCAGGTAGGCGAGCGTCTTGGGTTGAACTAGAAAAAGATGAGGTAGTACAAGAAGAATTGCAACGAGTGAAAGTGGCCCTTGTTGGGTTTGAAGAGTTACTCAAAGAGGCCTCAGTGAGAAGTAAAGGTTTAGAAAGCTGCTGGGGGCGCTGTAAAGAAATGCTGACGCGGCTTAATTACATTTTAGATGGTAATCAATCTGAATTTGTTCGTTGGTTTGAAACATACCGAACCAGTTTTCGTATTCATTTAACGCCTTTAAATATTGCGGAGACATTCCAGTCTCACATGGAAAATATGCAGGCATCCTGGGTTTTTACCTCTGCAACGTTGGCGGTGAATGAAGACTTTAGTCATTTTTCAAAACAGCTAGGGTTGGACAAGCCTGAATCTCTACAGTGGGATAGTCCCTTTAATTATTCTAGGCAAGCCTTGTTGTATATTCCCAAAGATATGCCAAATCCAAGTGATTCGAACTACCATGAGGTGTTACTAGAAAAAGCATTGCCAGTGATTGAGTCCTGTAAAGGGCGTACTTTTATGCTGTTCACCAGCCATAAAGCATTACGGTTTGCGGCAGAATGGTTGGAGGGTTACTGTGATTACCCGTTGTTGGTTCAAGGTGATGCGCCTAAAACAGAATTAATTCACCGCTTTAAAGAAAAGGGTAATGCTGTTTTGTTGGGTACAGCCAGTTTTTGGGAAGGGGTGGATGTGCGGGGTGAGGCGTTATCTTGCGTTATTATTGATAAACTGCCTTTTGCATCACCTGGGGATCCTGTTCAGCAAGCAATGATTGAGTCTATGCGTAAAAAAGGAGGTAACCCCTTTTTCCATCATCAAATCCCTCAAGCGGTCATTGCGTTAAAACAGGGTGTTGGGCGTTTGATTCGGGATGTTCAAGATAGGGGGGTGCTCATGTTATGCGACCCTAGAACGTACCAAAAAAGTTACGGCAAACAATTTTTGAATAGCTTGCCGACGATGCGTCGTACTCGGCGAGTTGAAGATGTTACGTGTTTTTTTGATTCGCAAAAGAAAGATCGTATTTATTTGGAGCTATGAATCGTGAAAATATTGGCAATAGATACCTCTAGTGAGGGTTGCTCTGTCGCATTATCTTCGGATGATCACATTGTTGAGCAGTTTGAAATTGCACCTAGAAGACATACAAAATTAGTGATCCCAATGATGGAGGCCGTATTGGCTGAGGCGGAATGTGCGTTATCTGATTTAGATATGCTGGCTTTTGCTTGTGGGCCAGGTAGTTTTACCGGTCTTCGAGTCGCGGCCAGTGTGGCTCAAGGGGTCGCATTGGGTGCTGACTTGCCGATTGTTCCAGTCTCAACCTTGGCTGCATTGGCAAAGCAAGCGCAACGACTCAATTTAAGTGATCATGTGGTTGTGGCTAACGATGCTCGAATGGCGCAGGTGTACTGGGCTGAATATCAGGTGCAACAAGGTGAGATGGTGTGTTTGTCAGGAGAGCACGTGTCAACGCCTAGTGTTGAATTGCTTAGCCAGGTGTCCACACGGCATTGTGTCGGCAATGGTTGGCAGGTATATGAAGAAGCCTTTTCAGGCTTTGAAAACCAGGTCTATACTGAGTGTATCCACGTTCATGCTCAAGATGTTTGTGCTCTTGCTGTGAAACAGTTCAGCCAAGGCGGTGATTGGTCTCATGAGTTGGCTGTGCCTGTTTACGTTCGTGATCAAGTGGTTCGTGTTCCTACGCCAAAAAATGTTTGAGTGTCAGGTGGCCGTTTAGTTGGTCTTCGTCTTTTCGCCTGAGGCGTGGTGAATGAGGTGAACTTGTGTCTTACTTTGCTGTCTTCTGCATATCATCAGTTTCTCTTATAATACTCTCGCACATAAATTAGGAAAGCACAAGCCTTGTCCAATGAGGAATGAGTCTGAAGCGATGAGTTATTTCCAGTGAGAAGTGAGCCTAAAGAAATGGAGTGATAAGCGAAAAAACGTTCATGATTAAGGAATGAATACAATCATGAAACT
>Ga0233435_1002234_pt1 | contig 16751 bp, 21 predicted proteins | sample SI_122_August201_3_FD_182735 | JGI IMG/M metagenome (GOLD analysis project Ga0233435, IMG submission 182735) | Seawater microbial communities from Saanich Inlet, British Columbia, Canada - SI_122_August2016_135_MG | ecosystem: Environmental > Aquatic > Marine > Inlet | place: Canada: British... | reverse complement strand
GCTGGATTAGGTAGGATAACGGTTGAAATTTCAATTTGTTAAACTTACAACCACTTTAGCTGATAAGGCTGGTTCATGCAAATTGAAAACAAACAATTTTTAAAGAATGTTGAATCCGTAAAAAGTCACAATGTCGTGTTAGTTTAAGAAAAAGCGATAAAGCTATTTTAGCTTAGCACTCTAAGATCATTAAGCATTCTAGCTACGAGCTAAATGTCAAATGGTGACATAGACTTTTTTAAATAATTATCAAATGCAAATAACATCATAATATCCAAAGGAGTTAAATGAAACCGCAGATTCACCAAATTGTCATCCAAGTTGAAGAAATACATCAGGAAATAGGACGCACTATTGATCCACCTACGCGAAAAGTGACTGTTGCAGCAGTTATTAAAAATCCATATGCAGGTAAATACGTAGAGGATCTTGAACCGCTTTACGATTTAGGTGCAGAAATCGGGGGACTGCTTGCTGAAAAAGGTGTGGCTGCGCTGGGAGTAGAACCGTCCGCAATTGTAAGTTATGGAAAAGGCGCTATAGTTGGATTGGCCGGTGAAATAGAACATGCCGCCGCGATTTTACATCCTCGCTTCGGAAAACCGGTGCGTGCCGCAGTTGAAAAAGGTGATGACATCATTCCTTCTACCAAAAAAATGGGGGGCCCCGGATCTGTGTTGGTTATGCCTTTGACGAACAAAGACAGTATTTGGAGTTTTGATCACATGGATGCCACTGAAATCAGCTTTCCTAACGCACCCCGCGAAGATGAAATCGTGGTGGCCGTGGCACTTGCTGACAGTGGACGACCACTTGCCCGAATAGGTTAGTATCTAATAATAAAGGAGAAACATTATGTTTAAAGCAATGATTTTACTAAAACGCAAAGAAGAATATTCACAGCGTGAATTCCGTAACTGGTGGCTCGGTGAGCATGCACAGCTTGCAATTCAACTGCCTGGGTTAAAAAAATTGTGTTTCAATCCGGCAGAAGACGAAGCGGCTTTGTATGATGGAGTGGCTGAACTCTGGTTTGAAACTGAAGCAGCTTTTACTGAGGCTTATCAAACAGAACTCGGAAAAGCAGTAGCTGCTGATTCCATGGCTCACGTCGGCCGCAGAGACCGTTTGTTTGTTGAGGAAAATGTGCTTTATGATCCAGTTTGAAAAAGCAGAAATCAAATTTTAGTGTTTTTTTGAAAGCAGGTTGAAGTTGTAATAAACTTATAATTTCAACCCTCTCTGACTGAATGGATTCCTGCTATTTTATCTTCCGGACAGTCTTATTCCTGTCTGCAAAACATACCATAACTTACAGATTCATTTTTGTGACCCACTATAAACTATTATCCTACTCTTCCCATGGAAAAACCTCTAGCGAGGTGTTTCCTAACAAAAATCACAAAAATCACGCCTGGTATTAATGTTAAAATCCCTGCTGCAGATAAGATTGAAATGTTGGCCACAAAAATACTGGAAACCCTTGACATGATTGCGCCAATTGGCTTTGCATTTACCACTGTCAGAGCATTAGATAATAAAATTTCTACCCAAGAAAATAAAAAACAGAAAAATGCTGTAACTGCTATCCCCGGTGAAATTTGAGGGATTAGTATTTTATAAAAGTATTTTATAAAACTATAACCATCAATTTTCGACATTTCATCAATCTCTTTTGGAACAGATGAAATGAACCCCTCTAGTATCCATATAGCAATTGGAACATTAAAAAAACAATGTGTTAAGGCTACAGCAATGTGTGTATCAATTAATTCTAAGCTAGAAAATATTTGAACCATAGGTATCAGCAGAATTGCAGGTGCCATCATTCTAAATGTCAGAAAACCAAAAAAAAGTCCTCTATCTCCAAAAAAAGAATATCGAGAAAATGAATACGCAGCTGGAATTGCTACTATTAAAGAAAGGCTTACATTGATCAATACGTTAATGATGGCGTTAACATAACCCATATACCAACTCTTATCGCTGAAAATAACGAGATAATTATCAAGAGTAGGCTGGTGAGGGTAAAGTGTTAAAGAGCCACCAATTTCAGCATTTGTCTTAAAGCTCATTATCAATAACCAATATATTGGGATCAATATGAACAAAACATAAATTATAGGTGCTACAAATATTTTTTTGTTACTGCTCATTATTTTTCCTAACAATCAGGGAAAAAAACACCCAAGAAACACACAGTACGACCAAAGAATAAATGACTGACATGGCTCCTCCTTCTCCAAGATCAAACTGAATGGTTGCCGTTTGGACAAGTTCATGAGACAGAAAAGTTGTACTGACACCTGGCCCACCTCGAGTTAAAACATATGCTTCAGTATAGATAATGAAACTATCAATAAATCGTAATAAAACAGCGATTAATAAAACTAATTTTAATTTTGGAAGCTGAATATTTTTAAAAACAGACCAGCCACTTGCTCCATCTACTATTGCAGCCTGGTAATATGCATCCGGGATGTTTTTTAGTCCTGCAAAACAAAGGAGAACAACAAGGCTAGTCCAGTGCCAACTATCCATTAAGGCTAATGTTATCCAGACTATTATAGGATCGTTCATGTCATAATTTACTCCCAAATATTCAAGACTGGTGCTTATCAAGCCTATTTCAGGTAATGTTAAAAATTTCCATATGTGTCCTACTACAATAGATGGTATCAGTAGTGGTAAAGAAATTAACACAATATATAAATTTGACAAAAATCCTTTTTGTGGAAGTCGAAGAGCAATATAAATTCCCAATGGGATTTCTATAGATATAATTAGAGCTGAGAATCCTATACTCCGAAAAAAAGCTCCATAAAATTCCGCAGAACTTAATACTTGTTGAAACCAACTCATGCCTACCCAGATAAAATTATTTCCATAAAAAGAATCATGAACTGAATAATAAAGAATCATGGACATTGGAATTACCCCACTAATCAACATCACCAGTAAAGCTGGTGATAGTAATAAATAGGCAATTTTATCTTTTGACTTACGCATCATGTGGATAATATTACAAATTTAACAGGACAGTAATTACAGACACTATTTACTTAGCTGCATGTTCAAAAACTCAACCCGCTTTTCTCTCCTGTACATTTTACAGAACCATAAGAACAAAACACGCAACAGTCACCGGGTTTTGCTGTAATATCTTTACCGCAGAACTTGCAGTTGTGCAGACGGATTCACATATCAGGAGGGATAATTTCTTCCGAAGCTTGTCCGCAATGCGGGCAGGTGAGAACTGAGGTCAGAGTATTAATTTTACTCTCTAAAGTCTGTGTGTTTTCGGTCATATCAGCTCTTTTTAAGGTGTTGAAGTTTGGAGTTGCAAAAGGACTTCAAGCTGGATAAATCCAAACCAGACCAGTAAAGGAACCGGAGAAGTAGCTATAACAACGGTCAACAGGAATCCCGGCCAGCGGAATTGTCGTGTAATCCCACAGAATAATGCTATACCTCCTCCACCTCCAAGAAGATAGTTGCCAGGCAGATTTAAGAGTAGCGCCAGGACGACATGACTGCTGTTTTTCAAATAACCGCCGATTCGCGAGTCTTCACCTATGAATCGCCCGATTGCTGACTTTTCTATAATTTGCAAGAATCCTAATTTAGCATTATCTAGCTTGAAAGCTACACCAAACCGTTCCATCCAGGCATCGATACGCTCCTGCGGCAGAAGTCGTCCCACCATGAACGCCAGCATCAATCCACCCACAGTTGCAAAGTAAATCGGCAGGATTCCTTTTTGACCAAAGACACACATGAGCAATAGACCAAGTTCAACTCCCGGTACGAAAGGGAGGCTCAACAGCAACAGATAGATCAAACTTCCTACCAACAGTACGTCTCCGTCCCATTGACTGTCCCACCAACTCAAAAAATCTTTTAGTTCATTATACTCACCCTGTACCCAAAAATGGCCAAGAGCCCCCAATGCCATTAACATGAGCACAATCAGGAGCAGCCGGGGCAAATTACGTATTTTTAATGGTTGGGAAAACAGCATCTTAAACTATTCACTATTAAAGTATCCTCGCAGATGACGACTATCGAAAAGGTCAGCTTCAATAATTATTTACCGATAAAATCACTGCCTTATGAGTTTAGCTCATATTTTTTTGCTTAGCAATCATCCCCTGAAACTGCTTCAGCAAATGAAAAATTTATTCCTGAGTTTAAAATTAAAATTTTCTAAATAACTTCAGCTAGGTAGTTTAAGTATTTAAGCATATTATTAAATAAAGTCAAAGCTTATTATTTTACGTGCAACAGTAACTGAAATTTTGAACATCAACAGGACTAGTTCATTGTCAAGATCATGCTGACATAATGCTTTGCAAATCACAGTTTGAGTTGAGTCGAAACCGATAAGCCGTCTTAAATTTCCCTACGACCCTGTTTAAGTCGTGTTTTATAGTCACACTCTGAAAGTGACGCTATTATTGGATCGTTTGTTGAAATTATTGGCTGGACTGAAAAGAGAGGCAATCAGGAATCACAGGGGTCTTTTAGTAGCGGATTCCTGATTACCGGTTTTTCAACCTCCCGAGGTGGGGATACGGGAAATTGAAAGCTAACAATTGAAGAGCATCACTGCATGGGATAGCGGTTATGCCGGAAGACAAAGTCCTTTCCGGGAGCTCCAATATGGCAACCGATACAGCCGCCCACTCCAGGAGCGCCTACACGTCCTGCCAGTGAAACGCCTTTTGGGTTTTTGAGAACATTACCCTGCGGACTGTATTTCACATAGAACCAATCTCCATTTGCCGAATCATAGCCTGCAGGTTTGCGGAACATGATGGTCACAGCTTTGAGGTATTTTGCAGGATTTTCCATCACCTGCGCAGGTTCCTTTTCACCACCGTAATTACGTTTAATGATCAGGATATTTTTCTCATTTCCTACTGTGAACTCACCTTCGACGGTGTCAAGCACTATTCCGTGTGGAGGAAATCCTTTATAGGGTTGGGAAACAAAAGCATTATCTCCCACAAGTGACGCTTTTGTCATCGCCTGCCATACCGTGCGTGCGAATTCAACATCATCCGGATTTCCAAATTTTCCAGCGTATAGCGGGAAACTGCCAAGGACCAGAACGGTACCGAGGATAAACAATTTTTTGAGCATATTCACTCCCTCATTTAGGTTAAGAAACGGGAAACCATTCAACGATGAATGGCCACACGAAAGCTAAGTCGGAAGTCTTGCATAATTCTTACAAAGAATAGAGGCTTTTTTTATTTGTAAGTTTTTTGATTGTTTCTTAAAGAGGCCTGATGATTTTATAATACGTCAACAAAACCAGCCAAAGAACAAACAATTCTGGGGGACAGAATTTACTTCCGCGGACTTGACTTGCTGAATTGTAGCACCATATCCGGATTTGCTAATTGCCACGACTATCTGTTGCGGAGTCGTCTTTTGGGGATCATACCAGACGGAAGCTTCCGTCAAACTGACTTTAGATGCACTTACGCCTTCCAGACCTGAAAGGGACGATTTCACAATCGCCACTCAACCGCCTCAAGTGCCGGTTTTAAATCTGCGAATAACATGCTGCTCTCCTTTATTTCTCAGGTCTTTACTGTAAAGGAATTAGCGACAGAAATGGATGTTCTGTCAGAGAATAAAAGACTGTCTGTCCTTGCTTGACGGACTTTGCAATACGGTGTGCCTTCAATTTAGCTAAGTGCTGAGAAACCGCAGCGGCAGTTACTCCGAAAATATCTTTCAGATCACAGACACAAACGGCTTCCTTTTCTCTCAAAAGGTGAATGATTTTCAGTCGTATCGGGTTTGAAATTAAATTATAGAATTCCGCACGCTCCTCAATTTCCGGATTGAAGGAATATTGATCCTGTAAATCCCGTAGTTCTTTATCAGACAAAGTAGGTCCCACACAACGCATGTTTAAAGCTCCGCTTTTGTTGATTCAGTATTTTCACAAATCTGCTTATCCTTTTGATTACGGTAAATTCCGTAAGCAGTCAGTACTACAAAAAAAGCGAGCAAAGGCAGCAGGACATAATCCAGATAACTGATAACGGCTACAGTTCCGAGGCCTGTTAAACCAATTACCAGGATTGGCGTAAAACAGCAAACTGCTGTCACCGCTGTGCCAATTCCGCCATACAAAGATATTTTGTTTTTCATAGTTAGTATTTTACTTATAAGTATTTAAGCAAGTTCTAAAGTAGTTGAATAAAGAAAACAAATCAACAAGTATTTAAGCAAGTTCAATTAAAACTTATGAAAGTTGGGAATAAGGAATGAAGTCCTGTAAAGATCAATCAGCTGAAAAATATTTTAAGACAGCATCAAGAGATTTTATTTCAAGAACCGGATTCCCAGGCAAGCGTTCCGGAGCCTGTCCAAAACGATTGACCCATACGGCTTGAAAACCAAAAGTGGCAGATCCTGAAACGTCCCAGGCATTTGAGGAAAAGAATAATATCTCTTGAGGATCACAGCCGAGTTGATCGACAGCCAGTTGATAAACCTGCGGATCCGGTTTGAAGATCCTAATTGTCTCAACCGAAAATACTCCATCCAAAAGTTCTTTCAAGCCACTGTTACGTACTCCGGATTCGAGCATTTCAAAAGAACCGTTGGAAAGGATGGCTGTACCCAGTCCTTGCTGCTTCAGCTTCTGTAGCGTTTCTGGAACTTCTGGATAACATGACAATTGCTGATATGCATTCAGCAGATCCTGTCGCAAACTTTCATCCGCTATTCCATGAGACTCAAGAGCATAGTCCAGCGCGTCTCGAGTCACTTGCGCAAAATTTACATAGCGCTGCATCAAACTGCGTAACCAAGTGTATTCCAATTGTTTTGTACGCCACAATGCTGAGACAGCCTGTGCTTTATCACCTAACTTTTTCTGGTGTTGTGCAGCCGCAGAGTGTACATCAAAGAGGGTGCCGTAGGCGTCAAACACCGCATGTTTAACGTCTTTCAAAGCGAGTGTAGACATGTTTAGCTTTTAAAGAGAGATAATCATTAGCAATGAAAGGGTCATTTTACGGGACATACACGGATGGTGCAACCCTTAATTTTTACCAGAGAATATTTCAGTTTCCGGATGAAAAGTATACCACGCAAACCAAAATGCGTTTACGCTGTGCAGAACTTTTCCTTGAGGATCACGGATAATACCGTTCCGTGTTTCATTATTAAAGTCGAGGGTGAATTTTTGTCCGGCAAAAGTGTCTTCAAGAGGAGATTTCACTTGAGACAATTCCGCAAAAGGATAGGCTTTAAACTTGCCATTGAACTCTATGCCAATCACTCTTTCTTTAGGATGATACTGACTGCTGCGGAATGACAGGGGGAAATATATATCGCCGTTTTCATCATAGTCACCATAAGGCGAACGGCCATATGCACGACTGAATCCGGTGTCCTTTGAGAGCACTTCTGTTTGAGGATGCTGCTTTTTCCAGTCTTCCCAGGTGGTGTGCTCTATCGGTACTGGAATCAGCCTTTCGCCTTTGCGGGGACCGCTGACAGCTTGTCCCATGACTTGAGACCAGAGTGATTCGCTCTTTCTGTCATAAAGCAGGAGATCACTGTTATAAAGCAATCCGGAGACACCGAGGGTTGTGACTGTACCGTCGAAATCCCTGCGGAAAGCCATGCCGGTACCGCAGAGAGGACAAAAGGTAACCGCTACCGGAACTCCGCCGGCAGTGTCATTGACAATTTCATGCCAGTTGAGAATGGCCAGTGGATAAGCACGTATTACTCCGTTTATTTCCAACCCCAAAATACGACTACCGGGCAATAGCCAGTCTACCTCTGAGGCAGAGATAAATTTTGGGGAATCAATAGAAGGAATCCCGTCACGTGGCGGTCCGCCGCTCAAGATGTCTTCCAGAGGAATTATTGGATCTTCGATTGAAAATCCGTTGCGTTGGGCTGATTCTGCCTGTCCTGGATTGACGGAAAAGAGCAACGTTCCCGCCAATATTATCGACAACATACGGATTTTCATAAGCCTCCTTCAGCTTCAAGCTTCTTTGTGTACTGTTTGTACCTCTTGCTGGAGAATATTACCGACTTCACCTAATCCGTTACGGGCGGGATTTGCGGCATGCGGATCGATATAGTTCATTTCCTCATTGCCCATATCCTGTTTGAGCAATATTTCCTGGCAAGGGTTTTCGATTTTGGTGATTTTACCACCGTGACCAAAGTACCGTTCCATTGCCGACTGAACATCTTCATGGCTTAGGCAGGATGCCATTATTTTGGTTTTGCTTTTCATCTGCATCTCCTAAAATAAGTTGAGAAGTGAAAGCGAAATGCAACGGTCTTACATAGTTTGACGAGCCACAACAGGAATTCTTACAGCCTTTCCAAAAAAATTCTGGCCGATCCTAAGTTGACCGCTGCTGTACATGCATAAGTGGTAATGCAAGAATCGTAAAAATACTGCTCTTATAGGCTACTCTCCAAAATATTCCTTCCAGCGTTCCGGTGCGTCTTCTCCGAATAAAATCTCGCAGGCGTCTTTTATACCCTGCGATTGTTTGAGGTCTTCGTGTCGTGCTACCAAGGCAAGTTTCGAACGTCGGCGCAAAAAATCTTCCAGGTTCACTATCATTTCGCGCCTGGCGGCTTGCGTAAGTTCACAGCGGATGTAATCTGTGTTTTCAATCAGTGGTTCGGCCATTTTCGGATCTTCGCGGATATTTTCCAACAGACCGATAGCCTGTGCGCCATAGCGTCTCCAAAGACGTGTGGATAAAGCCTCCGAAGCTCCTCCGGAGGTTAGCTCATCGAGTCCCATTAAATTTACTTGATGAAAATACTCATCCTTGATGGCTTCATGTGGCTCTCCATACCATTTTCTTTTTGCATCCGGAAGATGGGTTCCTAATTCTTGGACAGCTTCGCAAATTTCTTCACCAACATTGAGGCAGTCAGTAAGTTTACCTCCAAAAATACTAATGTGTTTTTTCTCTCGGTCCACATCAACTGCGTGTTTTCGTGACAATTTCATCCATTCGGTATTTTTATTATTTTTATCACCGGTCTTGATCACCAGCGGGCGTACCCCGCAGCGTTCAGAAATAATATCTGCTTCAGTCAGTGGTTTTTCCAGATTCAAACGTTTATTGATATTGTCCAGCACAAACTGTCGATCTTCCGGAGTGACCTCAGTTTCAGGAGAAGAAACACGGGTATCGGTTGTCCCGACCATTGTGCGTTGCCCCATAGGAATGGCAAAAAACAAACGCCCGTCATCCGCAAAAAAAGTCAGTACCCTTTCATTATTTGTAATTTGCGGAACGATTAAATGAATACCTTTCGAATAAACATGTCGGTGTGCCGTAGTCTGTGTTGAAACCTGATTTTGTTGATCAACGTATGGGCCGCACGCGTTGATAATGATTGCGCTCCGTACTTCAAAAGTTTCGCCGTTTATAGTATTCCGGAGTTGAGTCTGCCATTCACCCTGAGCATTCCGGACGCTTCCCAAAGATTCCATGTAATTGACCGCGGTGCAGTTATAATTAATGGCGGAGCGTATAAAATTAAAAACAAAGCGGGCGTCATTGTCGTAGAGAAACGCATCTGAATATTCAAAACCTCCGATGCTGTGATCTGTGTTGATCACGGATTCGTCGCTATTAATTTGCCGTGGGGTCAAAAAACGGGGGGAGCGTGTAAAAAAATTGCCAATGGTCCAATACAGTAAAGCACCGCAATAGAGCAGAAATGGTGAAAAGCGGAAGCCTTTATCCAGATTGGTAAAAAAACGAATTTCCTTGATGGCAGAAGGATAAGAGCGTAGCAGGTGGTTGCGGGACATACAGAGTTGCCGCACCAAAGGAAACTCGTATGTTTCCATGTATTTGATTCCTCCCCAAACTAAGTTAGAGGAATTTTGGCTGGTGAAGCCTGCAAAATCACCCTTGTCCACCAATGCCACTTTAGCGCCTCTCGCGGCAAGAGCAGTTGCTGCAACAGCACCATTGATACCTGCACCAATGATCAGCACATCAAATGTTTTATCAGCTAATCTTTTAATATTGTTATCTCTGAGGTTCATAAATTATTTCAATAAATTACTAAATCAAACCCACTTGAATACTACTACTGCATAGACAATAGAGACAATCATTGCACCCCAAATTGTAATATCTAATAGACCAAGCCATGCGATGTGAATAAAACCACTTCCAAGAAGAGTAATAAATAGGCGGTCACCACGAGTTGTATCTAACCCGAGTATTCCATGTCTTGGATCACCCCCAGGTTTAAAATACTCCCAGACTACCATCGTACATAAGAGCAACACAATTATGATGAAAAATGTAGCAGTAGGCCATGTCCAAGCCATCCAGGTTAAATCCATTTACACCCTCCCCATAGCAAAGCCTTTTGCAATGTAATTGCGTACAAAATATATCACAAATGCTCCTGGGATAATGGTCAAAGTGCCTGCTGCTGAGAGCAATCCCAATTCATAACCAGCGGTACTGGCTGTACGTGTCATTGTAGCTGCAATAGGTTTTGCGTCAACTGAAGTTAAGGTTTTTGCCAGCAACAACTCAACCCATGAAAACATGAAGCAAAAGAAGGCTGCTACTCCAATTCCAGCTGCAATTGAAGGAAGGAATATTTTTATAAAAAACCTCCAGAATGAGTAACCATCCACATAAGCAGTTTCATCTAATTCTCTGGGAACCCCTGACATAAAGCCCTCAAGGATCCAAACCGCTAATGGTATATTGAACAGACAATGTGCCAGTGCTACTGCCAAGTGAGTGTCAAAAAGTCCTGAAGCAGAATAAAGTTGAAAAAAGGGTAACGCAAAAACTGCCGGTGGTGCCATGCGGTTTGTCAGTAACCAGAAGAAAAGATGCTTATCACCAAGGAATTTGTAACGTGAAAATGCATATGCTGCTGGAAGTGCTGCTGTTACAGAGATGACTGTATTCATGAAAACATAGCTCAAGGAATTGATGTAGCCCTGATACCAAGTACGATCAGTAAATATTTTTATATAATTATCGAAAGTAAAATTTTGTGGCCAGAGTGAAAACGTGCCGAGTATTTCATTTGTAGTTTTGAATGACATGTTCACTAGCCAATAAATTGGCAACATTAAAAAAATGATGTACAGCGTGGGCACCATCCAGGTTAGTCTTTTCATTGTTCCTCATTCCGCATCATTAAAGTGTAAAATACCCAACACAACAACAAAACTATAAGAAAGTATATCAATGACATTGCTGCTGCAGGGCCTAAATCAAATTGTCCTAACGCAATTTTAACTAGATCTGTTGACAAAAAAGTTGTGCTGTTACCTGGACCACCTCCTGTTAAAACAAATGGCTCTGTATAAATCATAAAGCTATCCATAAAGCGAAGCAGAATGGCAATCGTCAAAACATGTTTAAGTTTTGGTAATTGGATATAACGGAATATTTGCCATTTCGTTGCCGTATCAATTTGTGCAGCGTGATAAAATGCTTCCGGAATGGCACTTAGTCCTGCATAACTCAATAAAACGACTAGTGAAGTCCAGTGCCAAACATCCATCGCAATGATAGTTATCCATGCTGAAACTGGTTGTTGAGTAAAATTGTAATCAATCCCCATAATGTTAACAACATGCCCTAACAAACCAATTTCGGGTAAGGCAAAAATATTCCACATTGCTCCCACAACATTCCATGGAATAAGTAAGGGTAGAGACATCAAAACCAAACATAATGTAGCCCCCAATCCGGTGCGTGGCATAGTCAGAGCAATTGCAATTCCTAAAGGAATTTCTATCAGTAGAATGATAGAGGTGAACATGATTTGCCGTGTCATCGACGCATGGAACCGCTCCGAATGCAAAACCTCCTCATACCATCTTAAGCCTTCCCAAAAGAAGAGGTTATTTCCAAAAGTTTCCTGTACAGAATAATTAACAACTGTCATGAGGGGAATTACTGCATTGAAAGCAACCAACAAGATAACTGGCAAGACCAAGAACCACGCTTTCTGATTTGGAACACGTTTAATCATTCCGCCGCCTTTCTATCATGTAACCAGCCATCGCAATAGATATGAGTGTGCTGTGGGTCGAAACTAACCCGTAAATTTTCGCTGGGAATTTCAAATTCTTCCGGAACATAAACATTAAAATTATGTCCAGAACATTCTGCTTTCACAATCCGGTAACGTCCCACATCGTCTATTCGTGTAATGTTGACAGGAAAGCCATCATCATCAATTTTTATAAATTCAGGACGCACACCAAGCTGAATTTTACTAGTAGAATTTAATCCTTCAATTTGTGAAGTAAGTTTGATCCGGTTTCCGTTAAAAACTGGAAAACCACCTTCGAATTCACAAGGTAAAAAATTCATCCCTGGAGAACCGATGAAGTGACCAACAAAGGTATGGTTAGGTTTTAAAAATAATTCTTCTGGCGTTCCAAATTGCACAACCTCACCTTCATACATTACTGCAACTTTATCTGCAAAAGTCAGAGCTTCTGTCTGGTCGTGTGTTACATAAACCATGGTAAAACCAACTCGTCGGTGTAGTTGCTTTAGTTCAGAACGTAGTTGCCATTTCAGATGTGGATCAATGACCGTCAGAGGTTCATCGAACATCATGATATTCACATCGGAACGTACCAAACCACGACCGAGAGAAATTTTTTGTTTCCCATCTGCGGTGAGACCGGAAGCTTTTTGATTCAGTAATTTGGTTAGATCTAACATTTCTGCCACCGATTTAACACGTTCTGCTATTTCTGTATCAGCCATCTTTCGATTCTTCAGCGGAAATGCCAAATTTTCATACACCGTCATTGTGTCGTACACAACAGGGAACTGAAAAATTTGTGCAATGTTCCTTTGATTAGGTGTTGTCATTGTTACATCTATGTTATCAAATATTACTTTCCCTTCAGTTGGATGTAACAATCCAGAAACAATATTAAGCAGTGTAGATTTTCCACAGCCGGATGGGCCAAGTAGGGCATACGCTCCTCCGTCGTCCCAAACTTGATCAATGTTCTGCAACGCATATTCAGTTTTTTCACCTGCGTTAGCGTTATAACTGTGTCTAATTTTTTGTAGTCTTACTTCTGCCATGAAACTCTTTCTTTATTTTTCATACACTCTGATTTCGTCTGAATCGAATAAGAAGCAATTACTGATTGATAAATACATCTCGATTTGTTCGCCTTGTCGATAACTGTAAATTCCTTGAGTATGCACTACCCAATTATTTTCGTTTGATTTTAAATGTACAAAACTTTCTGAACCACTTAGTTCAGTAACAAGCACTTCACCTAATAATTTTATGTCATCAGTTTTTGAAGAATTAAGTTTAAGATGGTGAGCACGGAAACCTAAAGTATAATTTCCGTTTGGAATATTTGAGTATTTAGTGGTCTTCCATCTGACTCCGCCTTCCAGAAAAATTCCTTCACCACTTTTTTTTACTTTAACTGTATTTAAAGGAGGATCAGAAAATGTTCTTGCAGCAATCAAGCTTTTAGGGTCTTTATACAATGACTGAGTTGGATCATACTGGGTGATTCTACCTTCATGTAAAGTAGCGCTATAACCACCAAGTAATAGTGCTTCGGAAGGCTCTGTTGTGGTATATACTACCGTTGCCCCCGTTTTCTCAAAAAGCAGCGGTAATTCTTCACGCAGTTCTTCACGCAGTTTATAGTCCAGATTGGCCAGTGGTTCATCAAGTAGCACCAACTCAGCTTCTTTCGTGAGTGCTCGTGCAAGGGCAGTCCTTTGTTGTTGACCTCCAGACAATTCTGAAGGACGTCTTTTTAACAAAGGAGAAATTTTTAAAAGATCTGCGACATTATGTACTCGTGACTTAATTTCATTTTCCGGCATTCTCTTCACTCTCAAAGGTGAAGCAATATTCTCGAATACAGTCATTGAGGGATAATTAATGAATTGCTGATAAACCATGGCTACATTTCTTTTTTGAACAGGTATATTTGTAACATTTATATTTTTATTCCATATTTCACCTGAAGTAGGTTTATCAAGTCCGGCCATTAAACGGAGTAATGTTGTCTTTCCTGACAAAGTTGGGCCTAGAATTGTATTAAATATTCCAGGTTTTAATTTCAAAGAAATAGGAGCAATAAGAGTCAAATCATCCTCTATTTTGCATAAATTTCTAAATTCAAGTGCCATGTAAATACTAGCTTATCAGGTGTGTAAATTATCTTGTTTGCTATTAAAAACGGAAATAATATTGTGGCTGGACTCAGCTAAAATCAATAACAACCGAGAGTATCGAACTGACTGATACCCTAAGTTGCTATTGGAGAAAATCTTTCTTGTCCAGTTATTTATAAGCCATAACAGCTGAGAGCATCAAAAAACCTGACACTCCCAACCGCTACAGGAGGTACTAATTTAGTTGGACTAATTGTTAGCCCAACGTTTCACTAACTCGTCATAACTGATGGTTTCACCCTGTGGCTTTTCATTAACTTTTGCCTTAGGTGAACCGGGCTGATTAAGCCAGTAGGAAGCAGATTTTTCCTCATTAAGTCGAGGTCCACAACCACCATAAACTCCTGCTTTTTCGTCTGCAGCTTGCATACGAGACATAACTTGATCCATCTCTGAAGCCAGACGGTCCATAGCTTGCTGAGGAGTAAACACACCAGAATTTACATCACCAATTTGTTGCCACCAAATTTGAGCCAATTTTGGATAATCTGGAACATTGATTCCAGTTGGAGACCAGCGAACTCTGTCCGGTGAGCGGTAGAACTCAACTAAGCCACCCAGTTTTGGAGCACGCTCAGTAAAGGACTCATGACGAATGTCACTGTCACGAATTGGAGTCAAACCTACATGGGTTTTCTTCAAAGAAACAGTTTTGGAAACTGTAAATTGAGCATAGAGCCAAGCTGCTTTGCGTCGATCCACCGGAGTTGACTTAAACAAAGTCCAGGAACCTGCGTCCTGATACCCCAACTTCATCCCATTTTCCCAATAAGGTCCGTGTGGTGAAGGTGCCATACGCCATAATGGCATTCCGTCTTTATCAACGGTATTATTTCCGGATTCTTTTGGTGCTACCATTGAAGAAGTAAAGGCAGTATACCAGAAGATTTGTTGTGCAACATTACCCTGAGATAGTGCAGGTAAAGACTGATAAAAGTCATAACTTGCAGCACCTGGAGGAGCATACTTTCGCAGCCATTCATCCCATTTACGAATTGCATAAACCGCCGCAGGAGCATTAGCCGCACCACCACGTGTAACTGAAGCACCAACTGGATTACAAGTACCTGCTTCCATACGAATTCCCCATTCATCTACTGGGACACCATTTGGAAGTCCTTTACTACCTGCACCAGCCATAGACAGCCATGCATCAGTCATCCTCCAACCAAGATCTGGAGCACGTTTTCCATAATCCATGTGTCCATAAATCCGAACTCCATCGATATTTTTGACATGTACTGAGAAAAATTCAGCAATGTCTTCGTATGCAGACCAGTTGACAGGAACACCGAGTTCATATCCGTAGATTTTCTTGAACTGAGATTTCAAGTCAGCACGTTGAAACCAGTCATAGCGAAACCAGTAAAGATTCGCAAACTGTTGGTCTGGTAACTGATAGAGTTTACCGTCCGGCCCAGTAGTGAAAGACTTCCCCATGAAGTCGTCCAAATCCAATGTCGGCAGAGTTACTCCTTTTCCTTCTCCATCCATCCAGTCGGTCAGATTAACCGCAAGCTGTAAACGGGAGTGGGTTCCGATTAGATCGGAATCATTAATGTATGCATCATACAGATTCCGACCTGTCTGCATTTGTGTCTGTACAGCTTGTACTACCTCGCCTTCTCCGAGAAGCTGATGATTGACCTTGATGCCTGTGATTTCCTCAAAGGCTTTTGTTAAAACCTTTGACTCATATTCGTGAGTAGGAATAGTTTCGGAGAGAACGTTTATTTCCATTCCCTTAAAAGGAGCGGAAGCTTTGATGAACCAGTCCATCTCTGCTTTCTGCTCAGACTTAGTTATTGTTGATGGTTGGAATTCGTCATTAATCCATTTCCCTGCGTCTGCTTTGCCAGCGAATGCAGGTGAACTGGAAAGCGCTAACAACAAAACTCCACCCATAACGGATTTCATTGTACCCATGCTACACCTTTTTCTACAGATTAAGACCTAGAAAGATTCAAGAATATACTGCCTAAATAATCTGAAATAGAATTTACTTTTCTTTGCTGAACAAGTTCATTGCAGATAATCCAATATTGGATTCAAGATTCTACAATATGCAGATTTTTAAATGCAGAAATTTTGATGAAATTTTCTTTGGTCCTTTTTAAACATTGCCATGAAAGCATTACACTACGAGCGATATTTTTTCATAACAACAACTTTGATGAGGTTATCCCCACCATTCAGCAACTACTTTAATGCTATAAAATTACAATTGCAACCTATTTTTTGTAAAAATATATTTATTTTGTTAATTATAATTAAAATAATAAATTATTATGTATTATCAATTGCTTATAATTTATTTTTTATGGATTATTTTTTATGAGGAAGGAATCAAAGCCCGTGCTGTCACTTCATCGGTAATGAGGGAGTGGATAAATCCACCTTTTAAAGCGGCTTGCAGCGCTTCTATTTTATCCGAACCACCGGCGACGCCAACCACATGCTTCATTTTGCGCAAGGTTTCCAGACGAATTGAGATCAGTC
>Ga0233435_1002231_pt1 | contig 16763 bp, 15 predicted proteins | sample SI_122_August201_3_FD_182735 | JGI IMG/M metagenome (GOLD analysis project Ga0233435, IMG submission 182735) | Seawater microbial communities from Saanich Inlet, British Columbia, Canada - SI_122_August2016_135_MG | ecosystem: Environmental > Aquatic > Marine > Inlet | place: Canada: British... | reverse complement strand
CAAAAAGGTGTTGAAAGTTTAACTGTCGGGCAAAAAGGTGGTGTGGTATTAGATCAAACGCCATTTTATGCAGAGTCTGGTGGGCAGTGCGGAGACGTCGGTCAGATTACCTTTGAAGGTGGCAGTTTTACTGTTACTAGTACAAAAAAGCTGGGTAAAATATTTTTACACATAGGTGAGTTGACAGCCGGTGAGTTGAGTGTGGGTTGTCAGGTGACGGCAGAAATTGATGTCACCAACCGGCAATATACCGAGTTAAATCATTCGGCGACTCATATCATGCATGCCGCATTAAGAGCTGTTTTGGGTGACCATGTTGCTCAGAAAGGCTCAAGGGTGGATGCTGAGTTGTTGCGTTTTGATTTTTCTCATACAGACCCTGTTACCAGTGACGAAATGGCAAAAATTGAATCGATGGTGAATGAGCAAATTCGCCATAATGCTGCGGCAGAAACCAAATTAATGGACATTGATGCGGCAAGAGCATCGGGTGCGATGGCTTTGTTTGGAGAAAAATACGACGACGAAGTGCGAGTCTTGAGTATCGGCGATTTTTCTGTTGAGTTATGTGGTGGTACACATGTTGAGCGGGCTGGGGATATTGGCTTGTTTAAAATTACTGCAGAAACAGGTGTTGCTTCTGGTGTCCGAAGAATAGAAGCCGTCACCGGGCCAAGGGCCATTGAATGGTTGTCCTCTATGGAGGGCACGATTGATACCATTGCAAGTATTGTGAAGGGTGGCCGAAATAGTGTACTCGAAAAAGTTAAATCTCTGGTTGGGCAGAATAAACAGCTAGAAAAGACAGTCGCTCAGTTAAAAGCAAAACAGGCCAGTCAAGCGGGTAGTGATTTAGTGAGTCAAGCGATTGATGTTGGAGGGGTGAAGCTCCTTACCGCGAAGCTTGATGGTGTAGATGGTAAGTCTCTCAGAGAGATGGCAGATCAACTAAAGAATAAATTAGGTGATGGCATTGTCGTTCTTGCCGCTGTCGATGGAGACAAAGTGTCATTGGTTGTGGGTGTTACCAAGGAGCTCACAAAGAAAGTGAAGGCCGGTAACCTTGTCTCTATGGTGGCTCAGCAAGTTGGCGGTAAAGGTGGTGGTAGGCCAGATATGGCGATGGCCGGTGGTAAACAGCCTGAAAATGTTGAAAGTGCATTGAATTCTGTCAAGGCATGGGTTGAAGAGCAGCTCGGGTAAAGGAAATTTCATGGCGTTAATTGTTCAGAAATATGGTGGTACCTCTGTTGGTACTGTTGAGCGTATTCAGCATGTTGCTGCTAAAGTGGCAAAAGAAGTTGCAGCGGGCAATCAGATTGTGGTGACTGTGTCAGCGATGAGTGGTCAAACCAATAAGCTGATAGAGCTTGCAACCGAGATTGATGAGGATTTGTTGCCTCGTGAGTATGACGTGCTGGTCTCAACTGGAGAGCAGGTCACGATTGCTTTATTGAGTATGGCGCTGAATAAAATTGGCTGTAAGGCTAAATCGTATACAGGCTCACAAATAGCCATTAAGACGGATAGTTTTTTTACTAAGGCAAGAATTAAAAGTATTGATGCTGACCGGGTTCAGGCGGATCTAGATGATGGAAATGTCATTGTGGTTGCAGGTTTTCAAGGTGTTGATGATAATGGCAATATTACAACGCTCGGGCGCGGTGGTTCAGATACAACGGCAGTTGCTATGGCTGCCGTGTTAAAAGCACAAGAGTGTCAAATATTTACAGATGTAGATGGTGTATATACTACAGACCCAAGAATTGAACCTAGAGCACGCCGGTTAGAGCAATTAACATTTGAAGAAATGTTGGAAATGGCAAGCCTTGGCTCTAAAGTATTACAAATCCGTGCAGTTGAGTTTGCGGGAAAATACAGTGTCCCTTTACGGGTGTTATCAAGTTTTGAAGATGGCCCTGGCACATTAATCACCTACGAGGATAATATTATGGAACGGCCAAAAATTGCGGGTATCGCACTGAATAAAGATGAAGCTAAACTGACAATCCTTGGTGTTCCTGATAAACCTGGTGTCGCACACCATATTTTAGGGCCAATATCTGAGGCGAACATGGAAGTAGACATGATCGTACAGAATACAGGTGAGGATGGCACGACAGATTTTACCTTTACGATTCATAAAAATGATTATAATAAAGCGTTAGATATATTATTAAAAACTTCTGAACGATTGGGGGCTAGAAAAGTCTCTGGAGATGATAGGATTGTTAAGCTTTCCCTTGTTGGCGTGGGTATGAGATCTCATGCAGGGATTGCGAATAAGATGTTTGCTTCCCTTGCAGAGGAAAAAATAAACATTAGAATGATTTCCACATCAGAGATTAAAATCTCTGTTGTTATTAATGAGCGTTATGCAGAATTAGCTGTTCGAACGTTGCATGAAGCGTTTGAATTGGAAAATTCCACCGTGGCATAAGTTCGTGAATAGAATCAATTTGTTGGGAGCGCGCAACAAAAGTAATAAAAATGTTGTTGCTTGCTTCCTAAATGAGACAATGCCTGTTAAACTCCTTTAGTAATACGCAGAAACTTGTTGGTTTATAACAAGAATTTTCGTATTAAAATAATAGGGAAGACAATAATAATAACAAATAATAATAATAAACAAGGAGCATCAAATGCTGATTTTGACGCGGCGGGTTGGTGAGTCTCTAATGATTGGAGACGAAGTCACGGTAACAGTGTTAGGAGTGAAAGGTAATCAAGTGCGGGTTGGGGTTAATGCACCGAAAGAGGTTTCAGTTCACCGGGAAGAAATTTACGAAAGAATTAAACGGGAAGAGTCATCCGGTTCTAAAAAAAAGGATGAAACGGCTTAAAAAAGCTGCACACATGGGTGAAATCGTGTATGCTTCTCATCGAATTTGGAGAAATGGCCGAGCGGCTGAAGGCGCTCCCCTGCTAAGGGAGTATGGGGGATGACCTCATCGAGGGTTCGAATCCCTCTTTCTCCGCCATTCATTATATTCTAAAGTTTATCAAGCCAATCCAAAAAATCTCAAACCCCGCTATATAGCGACTTTCCAGTGTTTCTAACTTACCTTCCTGATTTCTGAAAACCAAAAAAACAGCCTATTTTACTCTCTAAATGCCGGATATTCTCCGTTTGCCAAAATCGTGACTTACGTTAGCATGAGTAAGGGTAAGTTTGTAAGCTGTTGAATCTTCCTCTAAAATCGGAAATCCCCAAAATGGTTACGCAACGGATTATCGGTGCCCGATATACTATAAAAACCCCTGTTTCGACGGGTAAGTTAGGTCAGAGACGGATTTTTTAATGACTTTTCGCTAACCATTGCCTTTTTCGAAACGAAGAGAAAATGTGTTGAATGATGTTGGTATTATGGTAGGTAAATAGTATTCTTGGTCGCTTAAAAAGCGCGGGGTATTTCATAACCGCGGTAAGTCTTTTATCTTCATTAAATCAGTGAGGGTTAAATTACGAGAATGGATTGACGTAGCTCAGATCTCAAATTATTTGAGTAATAGCTGTAAGGCCGTTTGTCTTAAGCTGGTATCTTGTTGTCGAATGGCCATAGAAAGTGCTTGCCGTGTTCCAACAAAAACTGCCAGTGTTTTTGCGCGGGTTAAACCGGTGTAAATCAGGTTGCGATACAGCATTTTAAAATGTTGCGTTAAGACGGGAATAATGACTGCCTTAAATTCACTCCCTTGTGATTTATGAATTGTGATTGCATATGCTAAATCCAGCTCCATAATATTTTCTTTTTTATATTCAACTTCGCGATTATCTGGATAGAAAGAAACCACGCAAGTAATGTCTTCATTGTTGATGCTGAGAATTTGCCCAATATCACCATTGAATACTTTTAGGTCATAATTATTTCTACGATGAATCACGCGATCACCTTCCCTAAATACTCGCTCACCTATTTTTATTTGATGTTTCCCTATTGCTGGTGGATTAGCCGATTGTTGGATTAGTTTATTCAGATTAGCGGTGCCCAAAGAGCCGCGAGTCATAGGAGATAAAATTTGTATTTCTGTGTCTTGGCCATAATATTTTGGAATCCAATCTAAATAGAGTTTAATCATAATGTCTGTTGCGGGTAGGCCGTAATTTAACGAGGACCATGGATGCACAGTTTTGAGTAACGTTTTTAACTGCTCTACATCAGAAGTTGCATCATTGATTTTACCCAAATCAACATGTTGAAATTTTTTTGGAATGATAAATTCATTATCATAATACGAGGAGATAAGGTCTTTTGTTTTAAAAGAAAAGGGGCTTTCAGTGGTTTCTAAATCGGCTGCCTGCCATTCAAAATGATGTTTAACACGCGTAATAAAACGCATTTGCTCTTGTGTCATTTCATCAGAATCGATAAATAAACAATCAGAGCCATCTTGCCATACTTCGGGTTTATGGAAAGGCGACTCAATTTCAGGCATTTTTCCTTGGTTAATTAAATGGGCATATTGAATAATTTTGGAAGCTTGAGCCTGTCTAAAAACTTTAGTAAGGCGGAAAATGGGAACCTCATTTGAATGAATGATATCTTTTAGAACGTTTCCTGCACCAATAGAGGGTAGTTGGTCGGGATCACCAATAAATAAAACTTGGCAGCCTTTAGGTGTTGCCTTAAGCAATGATGCAGTTAAACTGATATCGAGCATGGAACCTTCATCAACAATCAAAAATTCTGCTTCTAGTGGTTGCTCCTCGTTTTTCTGAAAAGTACCACCTTTCCACTCAAGTAAGCGATGGATTGTTTTGGCCTCGTTACCAATTACCTCAGACATTCTTTGTGCTGCACGCCCAGTAGGGGCAACTAAAAGCACCTTTTTCTTCATTGCCTCCAGTAATTTTACAAAAACCAAAATAGTCGTTGTTTTACCACAGCCAGGGCCTCCTGTGAGTATTGAAAAATAACGCCCAACAATCTGTTTGACGGCATCAGATTGTTCATCACTGAGAGCAATAGACTTTACCTGACAGTATTGATCAACCCAGTTAGCAACCCTGGTATGATCAACATCAATCGTGCCTTTAAATCCTTTGAGCTTTTCAGCAACCGTTTCTTCATCGTAATACAGGGTTTTAGAGTAATAGCAGAGCTCATCAATCCCCTCGGTATTCGCAAGCAATCGCGTTTTTAATTGGTACTGCTGTTCCATTGTCTGAAGGTAATCAGGAATAACAGCAGTAAAATCCATTTCTAACAGTTGATTGACGCCTTTTTGAATTTGGCTTTCGGTCAAGTAGCAATGGCCATGCTCTCGACTGCCTGCCAGTACATGTCTAATGGCGGCAGTAACCCGCTGTGGGCTATCTAATGCTAAGCCAATGCTTAAGGCAACTTTATCAGCAGAGAAAAAACCAATGCCATAAAAGTCACTGGCTAAACGGTAGGGGTCTTCTAGCACATAGGCAATTGAGTTATCCTTGTATTCTTTATAGATTTTTACAGCAAACAGAGTGCTGATACCATGACCCTGTAAAAACATCATGACATCCCTAATGGCTTTGTGCTCAGTCCATGCCAGCTCAATAGAGGCCAGTTTTCGACTGGCAATGCCTGGCACCTCAACCAGCCGTTCAATGTCAGACTCAAAAATCTCCAGAGTGTCTTTTTGAAAATACTTAACGATTTTATGTGCTGTTTTAGGGCCAACCCCTTTAATCAAGCCAGAGCCGAGATATTTTTCTAAGGCCGCTGCTGTTGCAGGTTTTTTCTCAGTGGCTTCAGTCGCTTTAAATTGTCGACCAAATTTAGGATGTAAAATCCAAGCACCCTTAAAAGCCATGGTAGCCCCAGCAAACACTTTGGTTTGATGGACAATTACCGTTTCTTGGCTGCTAGGGCTATCAAAAGGCTGAACCTTGAGGACAGACCAGCCATTATCTTCATTATGATAAGTAATTCGTTGAACGATACCCTGTAAGGATTCATCAATGGTTTGCATTGTAGTGGCGAGTTGAAGTGTAAGATAGCCAACTATAACACTAATTTAGCCGAGTAATATGGGTGTGCTATTTGAAAAGTGCATGCTATGTATTCAGGTGCAGATTCTGCTCGATAAGTCTCAGGTAATAAAACCTAGCAACGCTTTCTGCTCACGCCACAACCGTGGCAATACTTTAACCTTTATTAAATCAGCCAGTGTCAAATCACGAGGGTGGGTGCCATTAACAATCGCTTCCTGAATATCAGGTGCTAAATTAACCAATCGTATAATTTGCGACACATAACCAATACTTGCAATGCCCTCAAGCTTGGCTAATTCCGTTTTATTGGCGACAGTGCCATCGTCTAACATTGACTGCCAGCGATGCGCTTTAACCAAAGCCTTAAACAGGGTGGCGTCTTGTTCTGAGTCACGATTTAAATTCAAGTGACTGCCCTCTGGTATAATGACTTTCTTGCGACCACCTTTGCGCCCAAATTGCATGGGGATAAAAACAGTGATCAATTTACCGTCATCACTTTCAGTTACCGTAATATTTTTCCGTTCAGTCATCTTGCGATCCTTTTAAGTTGTTGGGCTTCGTGTTTCATATCGGCTACAAGCCCTGTTAGTCCGTGGGTTTTAAAGGTAATCGAAATGCCGTCAGTATTGATGTGTACTTGGTGGACTAAAAGCTGAACCATTCTGGCCTTTTCCTCAGGAAATAAGTGTGACCAAACGGTATTGAATGCCAGTAGTTGCTCACGAACGTGATCTTCCGTAATACTTTTATCTTGAGTTAACACAGCTTGTGCTGTCTGAGTGATGACTGTTGGGTGGCTAAAAATAGCCTTTATCTCGCCAAATACAATTGGCTCAACCTCATTGGCTGGCACCATTTTAATAGAGCATTCAGCATGTCCCTTTTTTGCAGCTGTGTTGGTTAGGTAATACCGATACGTTTTTCCATTCTGTTTGGTATGCGTGGGTGTCATCGATTTACCATCAGGACCAAATAAAAGCCCCTTTAGTGTTGCTGCAGTCTGGTATTTCTGCTTTTGTGTGCGATCAGTAGGGGGCTGCTTTAGTGTTGCATGCACTTTATTCCACAAATCTTGGTCAATAATGGGTTCATGTAAACCTGGATACCATTTATCCTTATGTTTAATTTCACCGATATAAATTCTATTATGAAGTATTTTGTAAATGTCAGTTTTTACAAAAGGGCGGCCTCCACGTCGGTTACCTTTCTGGCTAATAAACATTTTTGTGCGATGACCAGATTCAGCCAATTGTTTGCATAACTGAGTCATTGAGCCAATAGCAATAAATTCTGCAAAAATCAGTCTTACAAGATTGGCTTCATCTTCAATAATCGTCAGCTTGTTGTTTTTGGCAAAGTAACCGAGCGGTGGGGTGCCTCCCATCCACATGCCTTTCTTTTTAGATGCGGCTACTTTGTCCCGAATGCGTTCGGCTGTTACCTCGCGCTCATACTGAGCAAAAGACAAAAGCACATTTAAGGTCAGGCGTCCCATACTTGAGGTTGTGTTAAATTGCTGGGTGACCGAGATAAACGATACATTGTATTGATCAAAAATCTCAACTAGTTTGGCAAAGTCAGCTAATGAGCGTGTAAGTCGGTCAACCTTGTACACCACAATAATATCCACAAAACCAGCCACAACATCATTCATTAAGCGTTTTAAAGCAGGGCGCTCCATTGTTCCACCTGAAAACCCTCCGTCATCATAGCGGCCTTCCAGTAAGAACCAACCTTCCTGTTTCTGTGATTGGATAAAAGCAGTCCCTGCTTCAAACTGAGCGTCCAAACTATTGAACTCTTGGTCGAGCCCTTCTTCAGAAGATTTTCGTGTGTAAACAATGCAGCGCTTATATTTTACATCCATGCTTATTTTCCTTTCAAACCAAAAAATAAAGGTCCAGACCATTTGGTTCCAGTGATTTGTTTGGCAATGGGTGATAGGCTTTTAAATATCTGGCCTTGATACTGAAAGCCTTCTTTTATTACCGTCACATAGTGTTCAACACCTTGGTACTCTCTAATGAGCTGAGTACCAATTGGTGGCATAGTGATCTTGTTGTTTTTGGATTTACCCGTCTTAGTGGCATCTTTCAGTTTTTTCTTAGTTTCGGTGGATAAACCGCCATACGCTAGCTCTTGTACTCGGTAAGCCAAGCGGCTGATTAAGTATTCACGGCTTGTTGTATCTGCAACTTGGGAAAACCACTCAAGCCATAACGCCTTCAATTCTTTAACCGTCATGGTTTCTAAAGCAGCCACTCTAGCTGCAACATTGACATCACTGGCTTGATTAAGTGGGTTTAGGTTCATTATTTTATCTCCGCATTGTTTTTTGGAGTTCCATGAACGCTTCGGTTGGGGATGAAGTCCAGTGGTAAAATTTTCTCGTGTAGATTTTCTTCTTTTTTATTATGTGTTTTTGATGATCTTACAATCGCAGTTGCCATGATAAATGTGGCCTCATGGATAGGGTTTTGGTTTTTGATAATTGTTGCAGGGCATGCGCTTTTCATAAATAGTCACATTGGTATGAATGAACCTCTATTATCCTTCAAATAAAAAGTTCATGTAACCGAGTTTCTGCGCTTAAACGTGTTTAGTGCAGAATTTTGAAAATATGGCATTAGATATAATCAAGGTTCGGCTGTTTTTAATAGTAATGTGACTAAAAAATATACAGCTTTGTTAAGGCTATGATCTTAATATGTAAAGTTGAGTTATCCACAGGTTGTCAGAAATGTTGTTCTAGTGGGATGTGGGTAACCCTACAAAATCGCCTGAGTTCAGGTTATTCATAGCATTGCTATGGCACATAAATAAATCACCCAGCTTTTTCATATCCAAACTGATACCCATTTTTGTGATTTTGCTGACATTGTTTAAACGAGCCAATTGCTGACCTGCCAATGAATACCCACCATTAATTCGAGGGGCAGTTGAAATAATAACACCTTCATCAAAGTCACCTTTAGTTAAGCTGTTGATTATATCAAATGAAATCACATCATTATCTAGCGCTCGAGCTAGAAAGAGTGGCGCAACACGGTTGTCATTGAGGAGTACTGATCCTAAAAACCAAAAATGATCCGCAACCAATTCAATTGGCCCTGCTGTTAAGCCAACAGAAACTTGTAAGTTTTTAATGAAATTTTGTACGTCAACTTGGCATTGCTCTAGTTCAGATTGTGACACGGGTATAAATTCTCCTGATTTTGTGTCTGTATAGCCATAAGATCCCGTTTTATCGTTTATCTCAATAGCAACTTCAACGAGTTCGTCGTCAATAGATGCCCACATCGTAGAGAGTGGTGCAATAGGCTTTAAGGCATCTTTTAATAGTTTCTTGGTACCATCAGAAATAAAGCTGGTGCTGAGTTTGTCTGCTGATTCAATCCAGCGCATCACTTGTTCTACATTGGCTCGTGAGTTGTTTGTGCAAATCATGTGTCTCTCCTAATAACTGACATCAATATAGAGTAAAATCCGTTTTACCTTTAAATATTGATCTGAATATGGTGTTAAGTTAAATATTGTTCGGTAGGTGTTGAGCAAAAGCATTCCATTCAAAGTCCACTTGCTCAGGCATGGCGTAACGATTCTTGGCAATAAATGCTGGCTTCTCAACGAGTGATAGCGTTCTGCTGGTTCCAGTTGCTTTCTTCTGGGTGCTAAACCCCATGCCTTCCTGCGTGACTGATACCTTGGTGTTGGCAAAAGCAATCACATCAGCGCGTTCGTGAATCAGTTGCATGGCCAGTTTGTGAAGTTTGATTTGGAAGCGATCATAAACTTCGACGTCAGGTGCTTTATACTGTGTAATTTCTGAGTGTGCGATTAACACAATTCGCATATCTTTGGCTTTAGCAAGATCATCGAGTTGATTGAATAAATTACGCCATGCGCCAACAGCCATCTTGTAACCGCCGGCAAAAGGCATGCGTTCAATGGTGGGAAACTTCTCACGCTTGGCGATGGCCTTCCATATCAAAGGCTCTAATGACGACAGTGTATCAATGACCAGTGTTTTGTAATCATGTTGCTCAGTCATTAAGGCATCGATGCTGTCTGATACATCTTGAAATGTCGCGGCGCATGGAAATGCTGGCACCACTAATGACCCAAGTCCAGCTTCAGTTGGGATGAAAATCGGTGCTTCAGCACCGGCGGCAAAATAAGTCTTACCGATTCCTGGTGTTCCATGCACAACAATGATGGGTTGTTTGTGATGCTGGGTGGTAATTGTATTGAGTGATACCGACATAATCTTAATTCCTGTGTAGCCATTCGAGAACGTTTGTTATTAAAACGTGTAACAAATGTTAATTAAAATTACATAATAGATCAAAATATCCGGGGTTAAAAAATGAATTAAAAAAGGAGGGCTGAGGTAATCGCTTGAATAAAAGGAGAATATAAAGAGAACGTAAATTTTTGATAGATAGAATGACCGGCAAAGATTGCCGGAATCATTATTTGTTCATAATAGGTGGGTAAAGGAGGGCGGTATTGGGGTTACAGGAGCCCTGCAACCCAGAGGATTCGGCCTAATATATTGATGTCTTTGATGTTATCTTTTGCAACGGTCATGTCACAATATTCAGGGCTGTTATTGTCAGAGTGTATGATTAAAGAGCCATCATAATTTAAGTGAATACGTTTGATAATGAGCTGGTCTTCGATGCGAATGGCATAGATTTTACCATCTATTATTTTGCAATCAGACAGGTCAGTTAGCACAACGTCACCACTTTGAATGCGAGGTGCCATTGAATCACCTCTTGCCTGCAGAACGACCAAATGCTCTGGGTTTAAGCGAAGGCTCTCAACCCAGTCTTTGCGGAAATAAAGCTCATCAATGACTTGTTCATCGTCGACAAATGAGCCATGTCCAGCAGACAGCTCAACATTAAACCGACGAACCTTTAAGTAGTCACTCTCAGGAGGGTCTTCATTGGGCGTGTCTTGTTTTACCTTCGATAATAGGTCCGACATGTTGGCGGTCATGGTGCCCATGTTGGCACCATATAAAATCCAATCTTGTTCACATTGGAGAAGTTTGGCGAGCTTGCTTAAATTCTTACCGCGAGGGTTTGACTCACCCCGTTCCCAATTAGTAATTGAGACCCGGTTTACGCCAATTGCATCGGCAACTTGTTGCTGAGTGTAGCCAAGTTCCTTGCGGCTGCGTTTGATTCTACTTGAAGTCGTTTCAGTATCCATGAGAACAATCCTATGTTCAATCGCTTGTGGATGTCAATTATTCTGGGTGTTTTTAAAGTAAAGTTACGCTACAATGTGCGCCGGATTGACATGATTACGACAGTGCAAGCTAGGAGAATGGCCATGATAGGGCGCGAACAATGTGATGAGTACTGGGCTATGTCGGATTTATTGCCCTTAGATGCCATTCTTGAATACTGGTGTAAAACAGATGAATGTCGCCAAGCTAAGAAGCATGCAATGTTAACGGCTATTGAACGGGGAGATATTGAATACAAGAGGCGAGACGGCAAAACGTATGAGGACCCGGTCTATCAACTCTATGGTAATAACAACTTACTGGTTGACCGTGAATCTTTCTTGCTGTGGGCGAACAAGTTATCTAGTGGCGCAGATGTAAAGAAAGTCAGTGTTGCGCTACAAGGGAAGGTAGAGACAACTTATCTGAATACCATCGCGGTATTGGTCGAGGCGCTGCAACACCAGTCAGCTAACCCTGTGCAAAAAATGACGAATACATCGATCATTGACCAAATTATTAAGAAATACCCATCAGTGCCAGGGTTGTCAAAGCGTAGTCTTGAGGCAAAATTTGCAGAATCAAAGCGTTCTTTGAAAGCGACAAGCTGAGAAAACCGACAGGAGGGGCAGGTGTTAAATATTGATTGTGCAATAAAAGAAGTAGAAGCGAATAAAAGCTTAACGGGGTGGGAAGTGGAGGAGGTGATACTTGATCTGATCTTAAGTGAGGTTGGTATGGCCATTCCAGATAAAAGCACAAAAGAATATGATCAGCTAAAGCAAATTGTCGAAATTGCTAATGGTATGGATTTTGATATGGGGAAGTGTTTGTTTTGGGCTGATGAGTAGAGTTTTTCTCAATGTGGGTGATAGGTGGTTTTTAGCGATAGCGGTCATTTGGGATGGCTAGTCATCCGGCTCGTTTGAACCATTAGCAGACACTGCTACACCATACTTTCAACAATAAAAGCGGACATTCGGTAAATATTATAGAGATGAAGTATAATTAGATGTTTTGATGCTAGAGAGTCTCAGTATGCGCGTACTTACCTGTCTTCTTTTACTCATATTTACTGTTCCCGTGTACTCAGAGTCCCTCAGCTTAAAAGGCGAGTGGACCTCGCCACCTACAGGCAACAAAGAAGCTGAATGTTCGTTGGCAAAAACCTCTGCAGAAAACCAACTGAGAGATAAGATTAAAGCGAATAAGGGAAAGGTTAAAAGTGTGACATCTGGTGGCTGCGAATGTCGTGAGAAAGTGCTCACAATGCTAGGGGAGTCAGCAACAGTTTACAGTTGCCAGGCTACTGCCACAGCAGAGTTTGAAGCAGGTGTTACCGAACAAATAAAGAAAAAGTACATGCAAAAACTTAAACCTTTCACCATAAGCAAGCTTGAAGGCACCTTGGGTATCATCAGCAAATTGGCAAAAAATGGTCCTGCGATGGGGTTGCTGAAAGGTCAGTCTAAAATATTCAAATACAAAAGCCTTATTTTAGATAGTATCAAGCGTGTAAGAAAGGCTCAGGCATTTCTCAATAAAGCGCAACAACAAACACAACAAACCTTTGTGCCACAGATGGATCAAATGATCGGTCAGCTTCAGCAAGCGCAAAAAGAAGCCAATGCTACACTTTCAGCGATGGATCAACCTACTCGGTTTTTCGTGAAAGGGATAATGTCTGAAAAAAATTATATCAAAGCACTGACCGATAAAGAGTTGGCCAAAATAGAGCAAAAGACACCACAATTAAAATCCTTATATACAGAGCAGAGACTGGTAGAGCAGAAGCGTGTGAGTGACATCATGCCAAGTTATGTCAAATCATTACGAAAACTTAGATCAGCAGAAAAGGCACTCACAGACTTTAAAAAGCGATTTGCATCAAATCCTAAAGCTGACTGGGAAATAGAGCACACCAAACTCGTGCAGCAATATCAATCAGCAAAATCAGCTTTGGATCAAGCATTTCAAAGCTTGGAGCCGCCTAAGCAGCAATACCTCAGTGGCGGGCTTTCACATGCTGATTTATTAAAAAAATACCCAGAGAAAACCAATTTCAGTCAAAAAATCTCAGATGATCGTCGCTGTTTGAAAGTAGTGAATAACGCTTTCATCGATGAGGTGTGCTACGGCACTGAAATCCGTTGGTATATGGGGTCTTTAATGCAAGAGCCTGTGTTGAAATTTTCACCACGCTGGAAACTGAACAAAATAAAAACCAAAGCAGGTATTACCTTCACCAATAAATCTGCCACGACATATCAAGCGGGTTATACAAAACAACCAAGCTGGGTACTGCAGGAGCAGTTTAAAGAACACGCGGTGCCCAGTGGGTTAGAAAAAGCCTTAAACCAAGTGGGTATGCTCAATAGTCAATTCATTGCCAAAACAGCGGGCATGACAGATATTTCTTTAATATTTGACCCCGGTGTATTCAAGGCCCACAGCAGTGGTTGGGGGTACGATACCCCTGGTAGTCCGTCATGGAGCAAACTATTTGTCACCAGTGATAAAAGTTGTCGAAGTAAAGCCAATGAAGCCTTAGTGAGGCCATCTGAGTGGCTATCAAGCGAGCAAGCAAAACGTGTTTTTCCCAATGCAAAATTACAATATCTACAACCTTGTCGAGTTGAATTTTCGTTTTTAATCAATGTCAAGAGCGCACTTGATCAAGCCTGTAAAAGCACCTTAAAGAAATTGAAGTACTGCACTGGCAAGCAAATGCTTACAGTGAATACAGAGCCGAATTTTGCGAGTATTACCATTTTAGGCACAAAACCAAAATACTCAGATGGTATGTTACTAGGGCCAGGCCAATACACCTTGGTGGTCAAAAAATCAGGCTATAAAACCAAACGTGTGCCACTGACCATTCCACCCATCATTGGTCAACTGAAGCCCACACATAAAACAGTGAATGTCACTTTAGAGAAAAAAGAGAAGAAAAAGCCTAAAGCGCCTTGCTCAGGCGATGATATTTTCGCAGATTGTGATAATGGTGATTCCAATAATGACTTGCTTTCAGATGCGGCAGAAAGTAATGGTGATGATATTTTTGCGGATGGTGATGGAGAGTCCTTCAACTTTGATGATGACATTGCAAACTATATAGGTAGCCGCGCCATAACGATTACATCGCCACGAAATGGTATCACAACACAAAAGCGTGTAATTACCTTAACGGGACGAATTAGTCGGCAGGAAGGTGATAATGCCAGATTGTTTTTATCGGCCATGGGAGTAAAGCAAGAAATTGCAGTGCGTTCGGATGGGTCTTTTTCCAACCCTGTTGTGTTGAGTCATGGGCAAAATACCATTGAGTTAAAACTGGGGGCATCAGAAAGTGTTTTTGCCGTAGCAAGAGAAGAAGGCGTTACGCAAAGGCTTACTGTGAACAAAACAGGTGAACGGTCAGATTTCAGAGCCACTTTGGTGTGGAATACCAATGGCTCAGATTTGGACTTACATGTGATAGATCCCAGTGGCAGAGACACCTACTATAGTAACAAACGAAATGGCACCACCCAGCTGGATGTGGATGATACCAATGGTTTTGGTCCAGAAAATATCACCAACAATAATGCAAATTCAGGTGTTTATCATATTCAAGTCATTAACTACTCAGGAGGGAGAGGCGCAACAGCCAGGCTTTATCGGTTCATCGATGAAAATTTAGAGTCTGTCGAAACGCATACTTTCAGAAGTAGTAAAGAGACGTGGAATGTTGGCACATTTGATATGCGTCGCTAATATATATATAATAGATATACCTAAAGATATCTGTATTGCTTAAGGCGGTATGGGTAACGCACTCGTGGAGCATGACATGGCCAAAACCGAAAGTATCTTTTTTAAAGCCAGCCCTGAGCAAAAAACACTGATAAACCAAGCGGCCAGCATACTAAACAAACAAAAAACGGAATTTATGCTGCAAACCTTATGTGATCGGGCTGAGGAAGTCATTTTAGACCAACAAGTTGTGATGCTAGCACCTGATGAATTTAAAGCATTTCAACAAGCATTAGATGAACCCTTAGATCAAGTAAAAGTAGATGATTTGCTGCAAAGGAAAGGTCCTTGGGAATAAGCGCGCCAGAACCTTTAAAACAAGATTGCATCACCGAGTTTTTTGACTGTAAAAAATCAACCTTAGATCAGTGGTTAAAAAGTAAAGCCTACAAAAACCAACTCATCAATGCCTCAAAAACCTATGTGGTGTGCAATGATGAAAGGCATGTGGTGGGATATTACTGTTTATCTACCAGTGCGGTGATGTCTAAAGAAGTTTCTTCTGCAGTGCGAAGAAACATGCCAGACCCTATACCGGGTGTGTTATTGGGGCGCTTAGCAGTAGATCATCGTTATCAAGGCAAAGGCATTGGCCCTGCCTTATTAAAAGATGCAATACTCAGAACCTTGCAAGTGGCTGAAACCGTTGCAGTCAAAGTGCTCATTACCCACCCGTTAGATGAAAATGCAGCCGCATTTTATCAAAAATTTGGCTTCAAAACGTCTACCCATTCACCCAGCCTCATGTTTTTTCCGATTGATAAAATGCAGAAAAATAATGACTAGATTAGGGTCTACAGTTAGTACAAATCAACATACGAAAGGAGCAAAGCAATGAAAAATATACTTCTTGGGTTAGTGTTATGTGCCGTTGCCAATACGTCAGTAGCACTACCTGAATCCGTTAAGGTCGACCAATATTTGATCAGCTTGTCAGAAGCATTTAAAGCAAAAGATTGGGCTACCTCCGCTAGGTTTGTCAAAAAATTAGAGGCACTAAAAGCCAAAAAACCAAACAATTATTATTATATTCGAGGGGAAGTACAGTTTAATCAGGGTGATATCAAGAATGCTCAACAAGCGCTTGATCGATATATTTCAAAAACTGGAAAAAAGGCCGATATTATAAGCAAGCACTGAGATTATATACAAAAATAGAGCTAGCTTTAGACGATGCAAAAGCGGCAGGTCAAAAATGGGTCAAAATCACAGCTGGCTGTTTTAGCATGGGCAGCCCAGGTGGAGAAACAGGCCGAGATGATGACGAGCGTAAACACCAAGTGTGTATTGAGAAAGACTTTTGGATGAGCAAGTACGAAGTGACTAATGCCGAATTTAGAAAATTTAAATCTAGTCACACCAGTAAAGAATACAAAGGTTACTCATTAGATGGAGAGAAACAACCGGCAGTTTATGTCAATTTTGATGATGCTGTGGCCTATGCGAAATGGTTAAGCAAAAAAACGGGGCATACTTATCGGTTGCCAACCGAAGCTGAGTGGGAGTTTGCAGCAAGAGCAGGTACAAGCTCAGCAAGGTATTGGGGTAATAGTTCAAGTTCGGCTTGTAGTTATGCGAATGTTTTAAATCCCTCAGCAAAAAGTGAATTTGATTTCAGTTGGGATTCCTTCAATTGCAGTGATGGCTATAAAGTTACGGCTCCAGTTGGGCAGTTTCAGCCCAATGATTTTGGATTATATGACATGCTGGGTAATGTTTGGGAATGGACGTGCAGTGAATTTACTGAGA
>Ga0233435_1002230_pt1 | contig 16769 bp, 16 predicted proteins | sample SI_122_August201_3_FD_182735 | JGI IMG/M metagenome (GOLD analysis project Ga0233435, IMG submission 182735) | Seawater microbial communities from Saanich Inlet, British Columbia, Canada - SI_122_August2016_135_MG | ecosystem: Environmental > Aquatic > Marine > Inlet | place: Canada: British... | reverse complement strand
TGTTTTTTGTGATCCAGTAAACCCCATATGGTAAAAATTAGTTGAAATATATACAATACTAGGTTGATGTCCATGGTTAGTTCTTGCATATTTCATATTAATAAGACGTAATGGCGCACCTACAACATAATGTCTTGCATTATTACAATGCGTATTTTTCTCAACTTCGGTAATTTTATAATTGTAAGAAAACATAGCATCAACTGTATTATTATCAAATATAGCATGCAGCATATCATGCGCCCTACTTATCTCTATTGTCACTCCATGCTGGCTAGAAAGAACAGGAATACACGAATTTCTACAAACATAAGAAAGTGCGTAACCTTTAATATTCCCTGGTGCATTTACTAATACAGCTCGACTCAATTTATTTGTTTTTGTAATTACACCTCTCCAACCTTCCACCATTAATTCAAATTGCTCAAGGTGCTTCTCTAGATGGGAGCTAAATAATAACATAGTACTCTCTACAGCAGATGGAACAACCCATTCCTCTACTCTTTTACGCATAATAGGTAGAATATTTTTGCATAATATTGTGTGAGCATCCATATTTAATACCTTGTTTTCTTTATTAGATATAGGGTCTTCTTGCTGTATCTCTGTAATTCTTACACCATAACGCAATAATGAAGCTGCAATCTCTATATTTAACTCATTCTCATTTGGCATAAGAATTTCTCTTTTGAAAAAAGAGCTTGGCAAATATTTCATTAATTTAACCGCTAATCGATAAAATATTGTTCTATATCCGGCTACTTTAAAGCGCCTCCAATAAGAAATTTTATGTGTAGAGAGTGTATCCCATTCATCATCTTGAAGAGTGTACTTTACCGTTGAAAACAATGGATTAGATTGAAGTATTTTTTCCCATGGATGGTTCATCATATTTCCATCTGGACCACATTTACCTTCCACTCGAATAAACAACCTAGATTCAGAAAAATCTTCTTTCTCTAAAGATGCAACCTTATAAAGAATATCTTGAAAATCTACTGTAGCCCACGAAACAGTGAGTGCTATTTCTCTCTCATTAGTAGTATTTAGCGCATAATCAAATATATTTTTGGATAAATCTTGAATTCCACTCTGAAATTTTCCCCTTTCTTTAATCGTCCACCTTGATTCAATATTGTGGATATTTTTCTTCTTATTCCATAATAAAGATGGTGAACTAGACTTAACTGTAGCAGTCTTTGGCAGGCCATTAATATAAGCCCACTCTAATGCTTGAAGACTGTCACAGAATACGGTATCGTACGTGGAGAAATTAGGATATGTCATGACTTTCGGTTATCCCATCAAATGGAACCACGCCTTTTTCAAATTTAGGTTTTTCAATCAAAAAAGACCATACATCATTCAAAAGCAATTCCATATATGTATTAACAATTTTTTTCGATGAAATTAAAGAGCAATCCACTCCAAAAAAAGTTGTATATTTATTTTGAAATTTTTTGCTAAAAATTTTATTTAACTTATCTCCATTGTATCCAAAGTCTAAGTTTAAATACCTAACATTTGCGCAAAATGTTTTATTCAGCTGCATATTGTTCTTAAAAACTTTAGCGTCAATAAGTTTATTATAATTATACGGAACTCCAAAAATGGATTCTACATAATGCATAAGTGGCGAACTACCAATTGGTATACCCAATCTAAGAACTTTTCCATTTAAGCTTAATAGCCTATCTAAAGGCGATCCAATACCATAATTATTACAAGTGTTATCTTTACATAAATACTCAGAATGTCTACCGATTGCAGCAAATGAATTAACAGGGTGCAAACTTCTAACACTCTCTTTTTTTTCTAGAATTCTTTGACTAAATGCACCATTTATACATTTACTAGTCTCATATATAAAAGGCTTGCCATATCGAGCAACATAAGTAGTATATGTTTGTACTAGAATTGTCCCATCTTTACCTAAAATACGCTCAAGAACTACTTCTAGAGTTTTGGAAACATCCTGCATAGTTTGTATTGACAACATTGATAAATTAGCACTGACAAACACGATATCTCCATTTTTTAGGCCAAACGCTCTAATATTTCTTTCTATAGCTTTCTCAAGATCAGCAGATTTCATGACTTACTAGTTATTAGTAAGAAAATACTATCTATGTTTTTGAAATTTTCAAGCGCTAAATCATTAGCATCAAATTTAATATAGTACTCATCTGATATTAATGTTACTAATTCAATAATTCCTAATGAATCAAGAATTCCATTCAAAAATAGATCGGTATCTGGATTAATTGTAATTCCATTATTCTTAGACTCTATATATTCAATAATTTTTTCATATTTCATAATCTGTAGACTTTTTTATCAAATTTAGATTTAATTAAGGGCCGTGACAGCTTAAGCGATTCTTTTCTAAAAATCACAAGCAAAATTTTATAAAGATTTTACTTGTGATTATTGAATCTAAATTCGCATTCTTTTAGGTGCATATTAAACATACCTTTATCCATTCCTTTGACTTTACCAATCTGTTTTTAGCATAACCCCAGAATGATTCAATTCCATTAATATGTGAATTTCCTCTGGGAAATTCATTCTTGCAATGTAAAAATATATACTAATAAACTTCTTATCATAGAATTAAGAGTCACTTTCAAAATTTGGCAAACTCAACCTTGACAATTCTTTATTGATTGTTTCAGAATCATAACTATTCATCATTGAAATTTTTAAAGATTGGATGGCCAAATATATTCTCTCCTCAGTTTCAGTACCTATAGACATGCGTAGAAACTTCTCTGTACTTTTGCCATATGCTAAACCAGGTACCATGGCTATATCATGCTCTAATAACATATGCAGAGACAAATTCAATATATCTCCATCATATGTTGATACATCTATAAAAAAATAGAAGGTTGATGAACCTGGTAAAAACTTAATTTCATTTTCATCTAAATATTTAGCAATACGTTTTCTTTTTTCTACAACTTCACGAACCTGTGGTAAGGTATAGGCAAGAATATCGTCAAAATATTTTGATACATATTGTAGAAGTATTGTTGGTCCACAAGTAACTAGATGTTGGTTGAGTTTTAATATTTTGCTAATAAATTTTGGTGTTGCTATCATATAACCTATGCGCCAACCCGACATTCCCATATTTTTAGAAAGTGAATTTATAGTAATAACACCGTCCATATTGGGCACAAGGTTTAAAATACTTACAAAATCCTCATCTATAACAAAGTCACTATATGCTTCATCAACCATCAAATACACGCCTCTACTTCGACAAGTAGAATAAATTTCTAAAAGCTCGTCTTTGCTATAAACACGTCCTGATGGATTGTTAGGATTGTTGATAATCATTAACCTAGTCTTGTCAGTAAAGTATTTTTCAAAAAAATTTATTTTTTCGTTATACGGAATAAAACTTACTTTAGCATTGCAAAGTTTTACTTGTTCTTGATAGCTAAGCCAAGCTGGTTCATGAATCAAAACTTCATCTCTTGGATTGAGTATTGCCAACATGCACATAAATATAATAGGCTTTGAGCCGGCAGAAATAAGAATATCGTCTTTCCCATTTACATCTGTACCGTAATACTTATTGTAATAATCAGCAATTTTGTCCCTAAGTTCCGGTATACCTTGACTGTCAGAGTAATGATAACCCTTTTCGAAATCTAGAGGCTCGAATGGAAATCTTGGAATATTAAAATACGACTCTCCAAGAGATAATGAAATAACATCTCTTTTTTGACGACGCAAATCATAAACTAATTGATTAATATATACCGATAAAGCTTCCGGTATTTTGTCAATAACATTGCTTTTTGATAACTCTGGATATTTTATATATGACACTTTTCTATAAATTCTTATTAAACTAAAGTTTGTATTTTTTTGGCTAGAGTTTCTTTTTTTACTTTACCGCTAGAAGATCGTGGGAAGTCTTCCATAATGATAATTTTTTCTGGCCACTTATGTTTTGCTATTTGTTTTTGCAACCAAACCTCGATGACTGATGTCGAATCAATAGGTGTTTTATTGTCAACACGCACAGCCAATACATAACTCTCACCATAGAAATTATGGGCTATTGGAACCGCAGCAGCTTCCATTACTCCTGGATATAGCATTGCTTTTCTTTCAATTTCAGGCAGCATAATCATATACCCCCCTTTTTTAATCAAATCTTTTATCCTTCCAGTCAAAATCAAATTTTTATTTTCTATTTTTGCCAAATCTCCAGTATTAAAAAAACCCTTATCATCCAATTTTTCATTTAACTCACCTTTATTATTAAGGTATCCCAACATTAAAAATGGTGAACGTACCCATAATTCATACCCAGAATCAAATGTTGATATCTTATTATCTTTAAATTTTAATGGACGAAGGTCTACTTCTACATAAGGAAGGATACTTCCAACACCATTCTCCAATCTATTCGAAATTGAAGAGACTGCTTCACTAGATATAAAAGTAGTTTCTGTAAGTCCGTAATTTTCTAACATTTCAATATTAAACAAGTCTGAAAACTTATTTTTCTCATTTATAGTAATTGGAGCCGTACCAAGAAAACATTTTCGAATTATACAATCCCGCTTGGGAGCAGTATTTGTTAATTCTGCTAATCTTATCAACCCCCGTACAATAGAGGGCACCATCCATAGGGCGTCTATTTTATATCTTTCTATATTTTGCCAAAAACTAAGGAATGTTTTTCCTGAGAATGGCTCACCTATAACAAAACTACCTTTAGTTGCAACTGGTATTAGAACCAAATTGAACAGCCCTCCTAAATATGACATTGGAAGATAGTTCCAAAATCTTAGCTTACTTCTTTTTAATTTATGCAGATCTACGAAAGCCATGCCAGAACTCCAAAGTCGATTACCGTCAACTAGAATAGCTTTTGGGCGACCAGTGGATCCACTTGTTGTAATTACAAGACTCCCTCCGCCATAAATATTAATATCATCCGAAAAAGATTGTATCCACTCAAAATCCGTACCAACATATATTCTAACTATTATAGATTTTATTTCTTTACATTCTTGTACTAAGCTATCTGATAAATGCGATGACATTATCAATAACTTCGCATCTACCATAGATATGGTAGACTCCACCTCTTTTTGTGTAGATGTACAAGGAATTGGAGAAAATCGCATTCCCCCCATAAGGCAAGAGAAAAATAATAATACAAATTCCACAGAGTTTGGTAACATTACGACTAATGTATCGCCAGGATTCATCCCTAGACTCCTCAACCAAGAAGTCATTTTCTTCACTAAAATAAAAAAATCCAAGTAACTTAAATCATTTCCGTCTTCATCTGTACATATAATTTCATGTCGTTGCTCTTTTACTAACTCGGAAAAATCATACAAAAAATCCCTTACATGTGGTTTTTGTAACATATATCACCTTCTTTTATCATAAGAGTATTGTCAATTATTAGATTAGGTTCTCGTAAAACAAAATCAAGATGAAAATCAACTTTATTTTTTCCGCCGACAGTATTATTTGCCCCCAATCCAAAATGAACGCAGCCAATCGCCCCTTCATCAGTAAGCATTGATCCTGTAAGTTTAGCCAAAGGGTTAAGACCAACCCCACATTCTGCAACCACCCTTTTGGATGATCCTAATTCACACAACATTTTCTCAATAATATTTACATAATCTGAACGATCGCTCGAAACCTTAATTACTTTTCCATTAATAACATCTAGGGTTACTGGTGTTGTTAATAAACCAATCTCAGGACAAGTGATTGAACCATCTACCACAATTCTTCCATTGGATTTATTTTCTATCGGGGAAACATTTGACTCAATATCTGGTGGTGAACCAAGATCACCTGCATTAGCCACAAATCCAGGACAGTAATTACCATAACGATTACCAATGTCAAGAGTAAGATCAGTGCCAATAGAACTGGTTACGTGAATACAATTACCAGCTGTAAAAGCATCAGAAAAATAACGCACTAATGATGATTGCGATTTATAGTCTGCAAATATACAATTATCTTCCAACAGCTCCCAACTATATAAAGGCAGGCTTAAAAAACGCGCCCCCACATTAGAAGACTTCATTCTTGCTTGACTGTGCGCTAAAGAATATGTACAAATACTAATAATTAAAGTTGAACTACACATACTTTCAACAACCATATCATTTGGCTCTTTACCATGTGATTGCATTTTAGGTATCTTCAATAGGTTCACTTGTTTAGAAAAATTACAGCTTTCTTTATAGAAAATAGTGGCAATATCTTCTGTATTTTCATCACACAAAATCAAAACATGGTCTGTTGGTACAATTGCGCAACAAGCCTCTAATATATATTTAATTGCCGAATAATGTTTTTGGCTAGGTATATGGTCTTTTATTACAGTCATTTAAAAAAATTAATTAATTTAAAATAGTCCTTTATATAACGCCTCTGAAAATTTCCAATCATCTAGCGTATCTATATCAATAGCTTTATATTTTGGCATGACATATCCAATAAAACCATTATCATTTCCAGCACCATCGGAGCTAGTTACGGTTGTTGATGTAAACAAACTAAATGATCCTACATCGTAGTATTTTGGATGTAAATCTTGTGATCTGATAGCAAATTTACCTGGTTGTAACGGCACCAATTCGCCGTTGTTTTCCATAGTAAACGCCCACTCAATTGGTGATGAATATTCCGACACACCTAAAATAGATTTTTTTTGATTTGATTGTAAAAATAATTTGTTAATTTCTATAATATCTGAAATATCAAGAAACACTGCAGTTGGCATAAACATCCATACTTGATCAAAAATTTTACCCTGTTTGCTATACTCTTCTAATACATACTTCAACACAGGCATGATTGGAGTGTAATCATCAGATAGTTGTGCAGGTCGCATAAAATCAACAGTAAATCCTAATTTATCAACAAGGCCTGCAATAATTTCACTATCTGTTGAAACGTGTATAACATCGAACATATTGCTATTTTTGACTGTTTCTAATATATAAGATATAACGGGCTTGCCGGAGAAGTTACGAATATTTTTATCTGGTATGCGTTTTGAGCCACCCCTAGCGGGAATTATTGCCAATCTCTTTGTCATGATATAAAAGAGCCTTTATCAATAATACCAAGGCTTTCGTCACCATGATTCATCAATAAATCAACCACAGACATATTTTCTTTAAAATCACCAAATAATTGCTGGTATCTTGGATGAACAAAATTAAAATATTTAACAGGTATATTTTCTTTATCAAATGCGTTAGACTTGCATAGATAATTTTCAGACCCTGGAGGGGAAATATATTCCGTTGCACCTAACTCTCTGCAAATCAATGACAACAACTCTTCTTTTTTTCCAACAACTGGTATATCACTAGAAAGCAAAGTCTTTGTTTCTATTCCTAAAAAATCTTTTATACTATTAATAATTTCAATATTGTACATAGCAAGATTAAGGTTGTTATTCTTTATCGGATTGGATATTACCTCTAAAACTTCATTAAAAAAAGGTGATTCTTTATAATTATGCATAATAGTTTTTATATGCTTGTCATAAAATCTAGAAGTTGGATCAATTTTAACTTGATTAATTTTCTGCTCTTTTTGTCCTTTAGATAAAACAGGTATTGTTAACCATTGTTCGCCGTTTGCACTTTTAATTTTATTTCGTTGTTGCCATGAACGCTTACTAAACTGAACAGAATCTAAAAATACAAAAATATCTACGTTATGCATAAGGCCGAAATACCCACACCATGGTAAATATGTTGGCTGCATTATCGCCACTCTCATCACTCTTCTACCGCCAATCCAATGCCATCGTAACCAAAATTATTTCCATTGTATAACATATATTTTTTGCTATGATGCTTAAAAACATGTGGATACTCAATCATCTTACTGTCAAACTCATCAGCATCCAAGGAGATGTCAATACCTACAATATCATCCTTTCGTTGCCAATTTATTCCATCTATTGATTCGGCATAACCAATTCTATAATTTTCACCTCTATAGCTATACCACATTTTATACAAACCGTCTTCTATTAATACACTTGGCCTAGATATGGCATATTCAGTATCATCTTTAAAATCTATTGCAACTATACCCCTCCTATCCCAATCTAAACCATCCTTACTTTCTGCATATTTTAAATGATAACGTGGCAACGGAACACTGTCGCCCTTTTCATATCTCCATTGTGTATTGGATAAGTACCACATTTGCCAAAACCCATCCCTTATTTTAAGCACACATGCACTTGCAGTCATATATGGATCAATATTATTCCTGGGTAATATTGGCCCCCTTAAATATTTAACATATTCATTTTTATTATCAATCGAACTTATTGCCAACCCTAAAGAAGCATAATAAGGCACCCTTTTTCCTTGCATCCAAGCTATGTACCAAAAATATTTTTTGTCATCTGCGTATGTTATCCATGAAGGCAGGACTGCACTATCGTCAAAGCCACCAAGAGGGCCTAAAGATAAAGCTGGTTCTTTCGAATATCTAAGAACCTCTGATGGACTATATATGTCAATCTCAGCCCAGCCTACTTGACTATAATTTTGAGAATTTCTTGTTGCAAAATACACCCTATACACATCACCATATCTATGGTCTGCAAAAGGCACCCAGCAATGTGTCTGAGACCATTCAAGATTTTTATTTGGTGATATTATCCTTCCTAATTTTTTCCATTTCATAAAAATGTTAAAGTTGGTGACTTTTTATTCTAGCAGGTTTTGTTTTTAAAGAACGGTATACCTCCTGTTCTTTTGTACTACTCATTACTAATGCAGACGCACCTATTAAAGTCTCGGAAGCAATAGTAACATTATCCCTTATCGTTGCATTTACACCGATGAAACAATTATTTTCAATATTAACTCTTCCACTAATAACTACGTGTGATGCTATAAAATTATTGTCTCCTATTACTGAATGATGCCCAATGTGATTACCACTCCATAATATATTATTTGCTCCAATTTTCACAAATGGTTGTATAACGTTGTTTTCAAAAATAAAACTATTTTCTCCTATATTTAACTCTGGACATATATTGGATTTTGGATGTATGTAGCTAATCAACTGAAACCCTTTAGCTTTAGCTTCATCTACTTTTTTTTCTCGAATCTTGTTCATCTTTGCATATCCCAGAGCGACAAACATCTTATACTTATCAGGTTGATAAAATTTTTCTACGTCTTCAAATGCTATAATATCCCTTTTAAGGAAACTATCCTCTTTTATGTATTTACCGTCAATTGTAAATGCCTTTACTCTATATTCAGAATCAGATTCTAAATAATATGCAATAACTTCTGCCAAATCCCCATTTCCAAATAAAATTATATCTTTCACAAAAAATCTCCCTACTTATAAATATAAACTGTGTACTCATAAAGACCATAGTCATGTCGAATTACAAAATTCTTTGTCAAATTATCTATAATAAAATTTGACAATTTTTCAAATGATAAATGAAAAGCACCATCTTTCTTAAAATCAACATAATTAGACATTACATTAAAAGCTACTCCTTTTCTAGAAGCATTGTACAATATTTCAACAATTGAACTTAAAAAGGCAAACATTTCTACATCATTCATAGAGAACTTCTGTGTAAAAACACCATTAATGACTGCGTAATCAAAATCAAAATCAAAATCGCCCTCTAAGATATCTTTACAATAATATTTATTATTAGGGAATTTTTTTTTACTCGCTTCAATATACTCTTGAGAAATATCCAAACCTAAATACTCTATTCCATTCAGGTCTTTGTTGTTTGATAGATACTCATAAAAATGTGATAATCCACAACCAAAATCTAGAATTTTAATATTTTCTTCATTAGGGTAAAATATTTCAGACATAACCTTAAATCTTTTATTGCAGTCCTCCTGTCGTAACCACCCTACACCTTTAAAACTATCTCCATACTGATGATACTGCTCTTCATACGATTTATATATTGACTTATATGTCATAATTTATTATCCACCTCAATAACTAAATCAGCTATTCGTTTAGCGCCCAACCCATCGATCATTTTTTTTCCATTTTCACTCATTGCATGCATTTTCTTCTTGTCAGATATTATCTTTTCAATTACTCTACAAGAATTATCTGGATTATCCAATAATTCTTTATAATCGCAAAGGTAATGTGCACTTCCTTTCTTGCTATAAACAATAGATCTGCTCTTTTCTTCACTCTGCTGACTGATAATTATTGCAGGTATACCCAAATATGCTAACTCAAACTTTGTCAACCCACCAGAAACAATGCCTAATTGATACTTATGCATTTGAGTTTGCAACTTACCACCTTCGATAGTTTTAAAATTCATGTTTTCTTTAATCAAAGTATTAATATTGTAAACATGTTCCTTTTTAAAAAACTCACCTATAAAAACCGCCACATTCCAATTATCTTTTATAACTTTAGATTTATTTAAGATAGTAAGTGTATTGTAAGTTGCCATATTAATATCACTACCACCAAAAGAAACTAAAAGTCTTTTTTTGCTTTTAGTATTTTTTTGCTTTTTATTTTTAATACTGTTTGAAATAACAATATACTCATATCCAGAAAAAAAACCACTTAAGTTTATAATTTGATAAGGATTAACTTGTACGTCTAACATTAATTTGAATGGCTTATAATCACCAATACCGACTAATGAAAATCCATGATTTTTTAACCTATCTAATAGGTTATTAAAAATAGACAAATTATTAATAGTGTGATAATGAAGCACATCAAATAAGATTGTTTTACAATTTAACCTTCTTACTAATTCAATAAACTCATTATCATTATTTAATATTATTATTTCAAATTGTGCAGAGTCGTAATTTGTATTATTAAAATCATTGTTAAGAACTAAGATAGGATTATAATTAAGAATGTGTAATTGCTGCGCTATTGATAAACAGCGCTTAAAATGCCCTAATCCAACTTGAAAAGAGGCATCAACACGAATAACAATATTTCTCTTGCGGTGCAATTATTCAAAATCCTCTAGCTGTATCCTTTCACCAAATACAATATCTCTTATCGCTCTTTTGCCTAATAAGTCAAAATAGTGACGAGGATGTATTCCATAATATGGTCTAACAGACTGCAAATTTGTAGAATTTAAAACTTCTCCTTTCTTTATAGATTTAGAAGGATATAAAGATCGCCGACTCCATATATTTTTTTGACTAAATGAATCCATGTCTAGGCTTTTAACACCAAGAGATAACTCTACATTTCTAATATGATTAACTAAGTTTTTAAATTGCTCTTCATCACTACTAAAGAAACTATCATGAGTTTCAAAATTGTTATCATCTATAAAGTGTTTTTCAATAATATTTGCACCTAATGCAACTGCTGCAATAGGTATTTCGTTTCCAATAGTATGATCACTTAAACCCACCGGACATTTATATGTCTCATTGATAAGTTGTAAAGATTTTAAATTTATGGATTCTGGTGGCGCAGGGTAAAAGCTGGTACATTTCAAAATTGCATATTCATCACAACCATGCTCTTCTAATGTCTTAATGGCTAGATCTATATCATCTTTATTAGCAACACCTGTAGATATAATAACAGGTTTTTTTGTTTTTGCTACGGCCATAATAAGAGGGATATCTGTAATTTCAGGTGATGCTATTTTATAAACTGGGCAATCCAATTCTTCCAATAAATTAACAGCAGAAATATCAAATGGACTCGAAAAAATAATTAATCCTTTAGATTTAGCATATTCAAAAATTTCCCTATGCCACTCCCAAGGCAAATAAGCATCTTTAAACAGATTGTAGAATTTTTTTTTGCTTGACCAAGGATTGTCACTGGGTATATAGAAATCAGAACTTTCACAATTTAAAGTGATTGTTTCTGCCGTATATGTTTGCAACTTTACAGCATCCGCTCCGGTATTTTTTATAGAGTCTATTATTTGTTTTGCCCTATCAAGAGAACCCCCATGATTTGCCGATAATTCAGCTACAATAAAACACGGAAAACCTAAACCAACCTGACGATTACCAATTTTAAAACTCATTATCAGTTCAACCTTTTAAACCCTGAATGACAAATAGGCCCATCTAATAATGACGCAATATCTCTCCCAGCTTCACATTCTTTTATTGTAAAAAATATTGGCTCAATTTTCTCAAAATAATTATCGATAATTTCTTGCGAATGGGCTGTAGAAGCAAAGAATAGATTTGTTGCAAGAAATCCTTTTTTTAACATCTCCTGAGTAATTAATGTTTTATAGGATAGATTATTTGATGATTTAAAGCCGAAACTTGAAATTGCTGGTATGCCGCCAACTGTTAGTGGTAAATTGTATTTTTTGCCTAATTCCAGCCACCGTTTTGAAACACTTTTTCCAATTTTTGTAATTTCTTCCCAAGATTTCTCTTTTTGCATTACATCTAAAGTTTTTAATGCTGCAACTGAGCCAATTCTTTCAGTCCAAAATGTGCTACTAATAAAAGTCGACTGCGCACTCTCCATGATTTCTTTACGACCAATAATAGCTGTTACAGCATAGCCATTACCTAACGCCTTCCCAAAAACTGCCATATCTGGATTGACACCGTATATTTTATGAATACCTCCATAAGATTGGCGAAATCCTGATGTGCACTCATCGAATATTAAAACTATGTTGTTCTTTGTTGCTAACTTTCTTACCTTCTCTAAAAAATTATTTTTTGGCCCTTCATTTCTAAGTACCTCCATTTTAATAACGCCAATCTCATGATTTTTTACAAGATCCTCTAATTCTTTAAAATTATTATAACTAAATGGGAAAACTGTATTCTTAAGGTCTCTAGGCACTCCTTTTGGCTCTAGCCCAGGTAATAAGTGACCATCCAATTTCTGCTCATCGCCTAAATTAGCCGAGAGGTACCAGTCATGCCAACCATGATAGCCACATATTGCCACCTTATCTCTACCGCTTGCAGCCCTAGCAATACGAATTGCTATAGCATTAGCCTCACCACCTGATCGCGCAAAACGAACCATATCTGACCATGCATGCATTTCGATTAACTTTTCTGCTAGATAAACCTCTTCTGGTGCATTAAAGGTAGACATATTGCCTGATTTAACCACATCTATAACAGCAGAATCCACCTCTGGATGGCCGTAACCTAAAGTATTTGTACCAATCCCCATTATAGACATGTCTATATATTCTTTACCATCCATGTCCCATACTTTACACCCTTTGGCCTTACTATAATATGATGGCCATTGGCTTGGCAAAAACATCTCTGCTCGTTTTGAAAGCAGCATGTTACCACCTGGAATAATTTTTTTTGCCTTTTCCCAAAGAATTTGCCCCGTTCCTTCTATTTTTTTTTCCATAAGTTTATTCTAACGCCACTCCAAATGTATATTTTAACAAGTCAATCATATTAGTAGAAACAACAACATATTAAGATATCAAACCATGCTTCTCCAGTATTTTTAACTCTGAAACCACTTTAGTCAAATTTTTATTAATTATATTGGATATATCAAAAATACTATGCTGCCCATCTGCATATGCTATGAAATCTGAGCGCGTACTAATATCACCGTAAAAACCTTTTTGACTTACAGTGGGGCGTAATCCACGCTTGCCAAGTTGTGGCTCACATTTAACATTTATTTTTGGAAATAAATTAGACTCAAAAGCGTCAACAATTGATTTCATAACATTAAGAGAATCATTAATACCATCTTCAGTAACAACATCAAAGTTATCTGCACTTGTATGATATTCCGGATATTCTCCATACTTAGTTCTACAAAATCCACAAAGGGGAAGATCAACTCCTGGTGCGCAATATTGCCTCTCATCAGAGCCTCGCTCAAGGAAAGAATATTTTACTACATTATCTAAATCAATTAAAGCTGATTGCAGGGCTTTATCAGCAAGAGTATTACCCATTCTTGATTCTATATGGCTATAGGACCTATTGTCACCAACACAAGAAAGGTTAAATCCACATATAACGTTCTTTTGAAGATTATCTAGATGTTGATTTAAATATGTAATTGAGCCTATTGTTTCAGGTACAAATACAAACCTGTATGTATATTTAGGATTATTAAATTTTTCTTTAATATATTTTATTAAAGCGCTAGAAAGCACCGGGCCTGACAACTCATTATTAGCCATAGATGGATGACAAATATAAGTTGAAAAAAATATCTCCTTACTACTTTCACCTTTAATTACAAGATCAGCAATTTCCATAGATCCTCTATGTTTTTTAGCATCTATTACAACATGATACTTACCACTAGGAAGTTTTTCTTTTTGATTTTCAGACATGCAAAAACCCCAGTTATCCTCATAATATGAGGTCACATAAGGAATAACGTCTGGCTGATCTTTTTGAGTATAAATATGTGGCAATAATTCATCTAAAGAAACATACATATCACAAGGTATTGAGTAACCCAAAATATGTAAATTATTATTTTTAAATTCTGCAAATTTTTTACCAGATTCATGCTCAATATAAGCGTCATAGATATTCCACTCATCTGGTATTTCCCAGTCAAATACTCTTTCTCCAGAGTTAAATGAATAAATATTTAAATCTGGATTAATATTTTTTAGGTATTTAAGAGTTTTACGTGTACCGTGACCTGTAAGAGAGCGGGGGTAATTCCAAAGATCTTTCATCCATCCGATCATTGCCTTACCATTAATTTTAAGTTCTAGCATATAACATCCCTATTTAAAATAGACTTTTTTTAAGTTTACTAATTAAGTCTATTTTTTTGATCTACATTAAAGATAAAGCTTCCCTAACACTTTCTCCTCCCATTAAGCCTTTATTTAATGGCTAAATCTTATGAGCAAACTCATGTGTTTCTATCATTGAATATCACCATATTTAAATAAAGTACCTTCAGCTTTTCCATCTGTGATGAGAGAGGATACAAAATCGAACACTTTTTGAGACTGAATTACCCTTAGACCCGTGCCTTTATTTGGTCGGCACCCTTCATACAAACCTTCCAACCATAGCAACTCACCAGCTTGATTAGAATTAGAAACCACCCTTTGCTCTAAATCCCTAACAAAAATAGAATATAAGCGCTCTGAAGTATTGCCATTGGCATCTGTATATTGACCGGAGAAGTCTTTGAAATACCTGTAATCAACTTGGTTAACTTCTTCAATATAATGATAGAAAGTCATACTATTAGTCTCTTCAAGATCTAATACAGCAATTTTTCCATTTAACTTTCTAAGAATTCCAAACGGCGATTCATTAGAGAAAGCGCTCCTATTATCAACCCCTTCGAACAATTTGGAGTTTTTGCCTAAAGCACAAAAAGAATATATAGGATGACCAGTTCGCACGGCATCTGGATGTGTTCTTGCACTCTCTGTAAGTGCGCCCATATGTGATGGGGTTGATCTCACATCAAAGAGATGCCCTTTTGTGAAATCAAAGTTGAAAAGTGGGAATAAGAGTGTTCCCTGTGGTCCAACCGCTTCCAGAAAACTTTCCAAAACGTCAATGGGTCCAATTCGCTTCTGGTGTACTCTGTTATATTCAATTATCGTTCTTCCAATATTACTGTGAATAAGAACAGTATCATCTTTTTCAATGCCTGAGCGCAACCACATGTCTCGAAGATTCTCCATTGTAACTTACTCTTTGGATATGCAATACTGATACAGTTCATTAAGTGTTTTTGCCGCATCTAGCTCTTCAAATTCAATCTGAAACTCAAAAAGCTCTTCAATGATTAGACTTACATTTATCTTACCCATGCTGTCGTATTGAGGAATATTCGCAAATGATATATCAGGACGGAGATCATCTTTAATCCCCAGATCATTTGCAAATCTTTCAGCAAAAACTTCAAAGCTTATCTTAGACATAAATTACCTTATTTTTCTGAATATCTACCACAACAGATGCAAGCCCCCATGAGAGGCCCGATCCAAACCCAACAGCTAGCATATTTAACTTACCTTTCTTCTCAAGCTGACTGATATTTGACAGCCATGCGCCAATACTTCCAGAACCAATATTTCCAAAATCTCCACAAGAAAAGTCTTCACCTAAAGTGTTTTTATACTTAAGTGTGTTGCAGATTGCCGACACAATCAACTTACTTGCCTGATGCAAAGCAAGCATATCATATGCATGAAGCGACTTACCCGTTTCTTCAAGGTATGAGCTAATCAGTTGCGGAACCGTATTTTTTGTAAACCTGAAGACTTCAAATCCATTCATATTTAGGCTATTTTGAATCGAGCATGAAATAACATTGTTATTGTCACCGTCATTAAATATCCTTGTATCCAATGCTGAATCATCAGCCTCGAGTATAGTTACGGAAACTCCGTCACCGAATAAAATCTTTGTACCAATATCAGCTTCTAATGTCATTATAGAGTGAAGATCGCCAGCAACGATAAGCACTTTCTTATGCCCTTTACTTGCCAGCATAGATGTAATTCTAAGCGCCTTGATGTAACCAGAACATCCATCCATGACGTCGATACAGAATGTATCGGCACTTAGATTAAGCTTTTTTTGTATCCTCGCACTGATCGTTGGTATCCGTTGATCATATGATTGGGATACCACTATCACTGCATCGATATCAGATAATATATCACTACTGGTCTTTTGAATTTCAATAAGTCCTTCAAAAATGAACTCTGTAAGTAATTTTGGAAAAGCGTAACTTATACTTGAAATTCCAGT
>Ga0233435_1002228_pt1 | contig 16780 bp, 3 predicted proteins | sample SI_122_August201_3_FD_182735 | JGI IMG/M metagenome (GOLD analysis project Ga0233435, IMG submission 182735) | Seawater microbial communities from Saanich Inlet, British Columbia, Canada - SI_122_August2016_135_MG | ecosystem: Environmental > Aquatic > Marine > Inlet | place: Canada: British... | reverse complement strand
CATAGCATAAACAAGAATATTTTGGGCATTAATTGCTTCTTTACCCAAATACATCAATCCAGTATAATGCCCAATATGTGCATGCGTTAAAAATATCCCATCCATGACCTTATTCTCACTTGATATTGCATATTCTTTCAAGCTCTTCATTTGTCTTGGAAGATCAGGGGTGGCATCGAAGAGATATTTTTTACCAGTTGATGCGTCATATAGACCTAAGGAAATGACCTGTTTGTTCTTGTCAGGATTATCAAACAGGTTGGAACAACACTCTTTGTCACATCCAATATGTGGCTGACCGGCATCCTGGATTGTTCCAAGAATAACCAGAGATGTAGCAGTAGAATTCGTCACGTGAGTATTACTTCCCATTTTTTTATTTTTACGATTGATGCCAATTCCCACTAAACTATAATAATTAGGATAATTTCGAACAATTCAGAACTTCCTTAATGAAGAATTGCTTCTCAATACCAAAATAGGTTCCATTACCGGTTTGCTCTGTCTACCAGCCAAAAATCCCTGGGATATAAACGGTATAAAATGGCATCATCTTCAACAGAATTGAGATAATCCTGATAGGGCTGTAATTGGCTCTCAGGTCCGATAAGAAAATAGTTTGCATTATTAGATTCGGATCCTGATGGACCATATCCAGGTAATACTTGACCGTATGTGGAAATCATCCGCTCATGCAGATCGTCGTATATATTTTCTCTTTTTCCCAATTCAATAACTTTTCCTCTGAATCGGCTGACTTTTTCAGGTGTGAGACCATCTGCAAGGTCCGCTGCCATAGCAATACCGCGACTGTCATAGCGGTTACCTGAGCGTACGGAAGTAAATGCCTGGGCAACTGCATAACCGGCAAGAGATGGGTCAAATGGGGCGTTTTTTAATTCGTCAACGACAAACTGCATGGTTTGTGATAAATCGGGACAGCGTTCAGCATAGTAACGTAGTCTGCCCGTAAACTCATTGGATCGCAAACCATTGGAGTAGGCAAGTCCTGCCGACCAGGTCTTCATAAACATGCTGTGAGCACCACCACCGCCATACAAACGTGCTGCCATAAAATTGAGAAGGGTTTCTTCATCAAAATCATAATAACTGGCACTTTCTGCTGAGTTGATATGGATACCTGCCCTGGTATTTTCATTTAATAATCCAACATAAACAGGTCGTTCCATGTCAGCGTATCGATCATTCATCCTATCGGCAATCCGTGGTGTGGATCCATAATTGAAACGATGAAATTGATCATTATTAAATTGACTGACAATTTTATCCAGTTCCGGTTTAATCTGATTTGAGGCTGACTCGCTACTGATCATATAACCGCGGATATTCTGTTGACCCCTGATATGATTTAATAAATTCATCTCTGCTTTAAGAACTTCTGATGGTTCTACCGCCAAATCGTCCATCATACTATTGCACAGGTATTCCCAATCGGCATTGAGATTTTCATCAGGTATTTCACCAAGATTATGCTGGAGATCGGCAAGGGCTTTTTCAGCGATTTCCAAAGACTCATCATTCATTTTTTTGAGATTATAACCAATTTTTCCCCGTTTAAAAAGTTTGCCGGATTTATCTTCATTTTGCAAATCTGCTATGACCCGAGATAACTCATCAGCATTCATTTCGTCAGGAAGTTCAGCCAGTTCATACATAAACCGGGTGAATTTTTCATTTTCTAATGATTCAGGAGCTTTGGTGAGCTGCCATTTTATTCTTTGCAATGCATGGGCCTGCGTGTAAAAACAACTTGTTGATAAATATAATGGATTGGATTGTTTCCAAAAAGCATCAACGGGATTATTCACCCAGGATTCCTCGCTGCCCTTTGTCCTGTTTCTCAAGGCACTCAACCGCATGTCAATGGCATCACGGATGCGGGGAAGATTTTCCTCACTCATATCCGGATTAATCAAAATGCTCTCCATCCATCCAATTGCATCGATTGATTCATTAAGATTTGAACCTGAGCCTGACACCACTAACTCAATTCTTTCGGTTCGGGTATTGGTCGTAAAGGCTGCTTTCAATCGCAGTATTTCCCGTTTAAGGGATTCCTGCATATTTTCGTATGAGAGTTTATCGCCATCTTTCACTACACCGATTTCAGTCATGAAAATGGGCAGGGCAGATAGATACATTAACATGGATTCCGGTACACCGTAAAGATCAAATGCCAGACCGGTAGTGCCTCCGGTGATATTATCAAACTGTGAGATAACCATATCTCCTCCACCTGGAAGAGTTTCAACATGATAGTCTAGTTGATCGTCGAGTGACATGGGTGGATTATCAAGGAAAACAGGCATTTCAATTTCTGAGGCTTTTTTCTTTATGACATCTGTTTTTTCATCATAAATCTTTTTGTATTCAGATAATGCTGCCTCTTCAGAATCAGTCTCGTACCATTCCATTAACCCGGATAAATATTCAGTGATGCGAATATCTCTATCTATTTCAGTTTGTGAAAGATATTGTGGATCCGGTGTTGTTACAACTCCAAATGGCAGCGTTGATAATAATTGCCACTCTTCAATATATCGTCGCCAGATATTTTCTTCTGTAGTGGCAAATTCAATAGATTTAGCAATCACTTCATTCATTGACAGGGATCTCTTTTCACCGCCTTCCTTATGGAGGCGATTGAGATGTTCCATCCAATTTGCTCCAGATCCTCGATATCCGAACCGTGGAGGAGAATTGAGGAAATCCCGTAATTCCCTTTTATTTTGACTAATACGGCTAATAATCCGCTCATTAAATTTCTTTAGCTCTTCAGAACCATCCTTCATATCAGCGATATAGGCGATTTCCTTAAGAATCAAGTCTGCCACTGATTTCATCATCTCAGTATTGGCAGAGGTCCGGTCAACATTATTGACGCTGATGTAAAATGGATTTCCTTTCTCGTCTGAGACCCATCCGTATATTGAGGTGGCACCAATATCGATTTCACGATGTTGTGAATCAATAAAATTTCGATAAAGATTTGATGTCTGCCCTCTTGACAGAATATAAGTGAATAGATCAAACATATATTTATCAAGAAGGTTGAGTTCAAGTTGTGCCGGCCAGCCAAAAACCATGACACCAGGCTCATTTTCATTTTGATGTGGAAAAGATACCTGACGCATTGTTCCTTCGGGAGCTGGATCATAAGGAGGGATATCATATAATCCATCGTCAGGGTGTGTTGCTATTTTAACATCCGGTTCAATTTTTTTCAATATATCTGAAAACTGTCTTAAACTTTCCTCGATTGGCATGTCATTGGGCAGTGTGACTACTGCACCCATATTATTTAGATGATGAGTCGTCTGGTGAAATTTTCGAATATCATCTGCTTCCATTTCACGGATCTCAGCCGGGAAACCTCCTGCGGAATATGATGACGGGTGTGATTGTCCAAACATGATTTTGCCTAATTCAAAATAAAGATTTCCCCAGGTGCGCTCAAATGAGGTGATCATCTCGTTATAAACCGTGCCTTTCTCCTCAAGACGCAAGGTGCCTTTTACCTGACCTTCAGTAATGCCCATATTCATCACTTCCCGCCTGATTTCCTCATCGGAAAATGTCGGGTGGAGCATAGCATCCAATTTTGCATCAAATAATTCGAAAAATACATCGCTTCCGGCAGAGGTATGAAAATGATAACATGTTCTTAACTGTTGGGTAAATGCTGAGCTGTTGCCAAGACGCATCTCCTCTAGAGATGCAACATACCTGCCTTTATTTCCTTTACCCAAGAGCAAATGTTCAAGTGTATGTGGCTCACCCTGATCTGATACCGGGTGAGAATTCACCCACATAAATGCCTGTGGGACTGATTGGATTCTCAGAAAATCTAATACAAATCCACTATTGACATGGCTGAACCTTGCACCCATGACATCGCCGACTTCATTTTCATATACACATTCAGTATTGAAATCAGCGATCGTTGAATTTGCTGTTAGGGAATTAAAAGTCACTTCAGAAAGACTGAATGAAGGAATTATCAAAAAGAGGATGAATGCAAAGCGTAGTGCATAGTTCATTTATGGACTCCATATTATAAGTTTTACAATTTAAAGTAATAGTTTTATAAAGAATACAGCTGATGATATAGCATATAATTTTAATAGTTTTATCCCTTTAAATAAAATTCAATTGTGTGATGAATGTGCAGACCAATATTTTCATAAATAATGGTTCAAGGTTGGTGGGAGTTAAATTGACATTTGACTGAATTTATGTTAAGCTCACATCTGTATATGATTTACGTTCAAATATAATATCTATCCTTATCTACATCATGACGCAAAATATCTAATTCTTCTTCAGATGGTTCAGGATTATGCCCGATATGATCAGGTATGATCAATTCAAACCCAGTATTTTCGATGACATCATCTACTGTTACTCCAGGATTGAGAGCTAGTAGTTTCATCCATTTGGTTTCTTGATCAAATCCCAGGGTGCATAAACTTGTGACGACGCGATATGGACCGGTATTTGGAGGAAGTCCAGCATCTTCACGGGCGCTGGCTCCAGATAAATAACCTGGCGTAGTGACGAAGTCAATTTTTGGAATGAATCGACGTTTATCATGCTGCATTATGATGATGGTTCTCCAGCACGAAGATCCCACATCATTGGCACCGCCAGATCCTGGCAGCCTTACTTTTGGGTTCGAATGATCGCCGATAACGGTTGAATTGAGATTACCAAACATATCAATCTGGGCACCGCCTAGAAAACCATATTCCACAAATCCACGTTGGGCAGTTTCCATTATATCACAGATGCCCGCTGCCGCCAGACCTTTATTAAAAGTACGCATGTCGCCAACTGCAAGGGGCAATTTTTCAAGTTTGGCACCCATACCGCCGAATTCGAAAATGGAAATGAGATTTGGGGCATGCATTCTTTGTGCAAGTGATGCTGCCAGCATGGGGATTCCAGTTCCAATAAAACAGGTGGCATTATCTTCCATCAGATGGGAGGAAACTGAGATGAGTAATTCGTTGGCATTATATCTTTCAGCATTCATTTAATTATCTTCCTTAATGGTAAATGAATCGAGTTTTTCAAGACCTACCAGATTTAGATATTCCTGATGATCCCGCACTCCCATTATCCATTTGTTTAGATAATCATTGGTTTTATTGACGCTTTTTGAATCATTGTAATAGGATTTAATATGTTGTTCGTCTCGTTCATAGGCATAGGTCATTTCGCCGGGGTGAGAACCGAATGGCGCTTCCACAACGGCATCGACAAGATAGTAGGGGATAATAGTCTTTTCTGGGTTGGCGCGAATCACATCTTCATCGACAATTTCTTCAGTAGAGATAATTAGTCTTTTGGAGGCCCTGGCCATCTCTGCTGCAAAACCGGATATGCCATCAATTTGAGCATTTCCATATTTATCAGCGCGTGAAACATGGATGAGGCCTGCATCTACAATAAGAGCGGGGAGGAGGCAGAGTGTTTCGCCGGTGAATGGACATTCAACTGACTTGGCACTGCTGTAATTAAAGGTATCTGTCCCAAGCATAACGCGGGCAGGTACAAATGGGACACCCATAGCAGCAGCTTTGAATCTCCATGAAATAGCAGCATTAGACCACTCAACTACCTCTTGAATCTGTCCTGATTCAACAGCTCTCCGCAGGTTTGATGAAAGTCCATAAACTTCCAAACCAATATAGGTCCAGTCAATGGCTTTGAGCATTCCGGCGGCAGCGAGGAGATCCAGTTCGTAAACACCCTGGCCGGCACAACGGAGATCTTTTAACCCCTGCCGAATCATTTCACGGATGATCGACATAGGTGCCCTAACGGTCCCATAAAGTTCAGTGCCGATATAATCACCATCATTTATAAAGGTGGATACAGCCTCTCTTTCGGACATAGTTTTATCCACAAGCGCTTTGGATTTATTATTCCGGTTCCATTCCCGAAACGCATTCAGATCCGGTGGTTGGATTAATGGTTTACTCCCTTCAGAAATCATCTTCATTTTGAATTCTCCACTGATATTATAAAGATAATAAGATAAGTATGTCTCTAAAATTATTAATACAGTGAGCTTGAACCAAAGTTAAAAATATGAAAATAGATGAATCATCAACAATTACTGATGACAAAATAAGATGCTGATCAAGGAAATGTATCGCTTCGGGAAATTGAGTTGGTGGTTTGATAATTATTAGCCTTTCCTGATCTTCATTTCATCATTCAACATTCAAGAGGACAATCAAGATGATTGTCATACAATAACTGCACTTAGATTTGGTCCTTCAATTCGTCATTCATAATTCGCTAATCGAAATTCGATATTCAAGAGGACAATCAAGATGATTGTCATACAATGCCTGCTAACATTATGATCAGAGTATAAATAAAATTACCTGACTTCCCAATTCATCATTCAACATTCGTTAATCGATATTCAGTATTCAAAAGGACAATCAGGATGATTGTCATACATTTCAGTTAAATTGATAATTGTCATATTTAAACAAACAGGGGGCTCAATGAGCCCCCTGTTATTAGTTTCTTTTTAGATTGATATGATGAACGATTATTTCATCATGATCATCTTACGAGTGATGGATATACCTTCACCCTGTAAGCTGTAGATATACAGACCGGCAGATACTATCTGACCACTTGAGTCCATACCATCCCAGACAACGCTGTAATAACCTTCAAGTATATTTGAGTTATCAACTAGAGTTCTCACTTCTCTACCCATGATATCATAAACCGTGATGGTCAATGATGTGGCACGAGGTACGCTAAACTCAATCGTTGTATTTGGATTGAATGGATTTGGATAGTTCTGGTTCAATGTGAACTGTGTCGGTACAGCATCTTCATTATAAACAACAATGCTTCCTGTTGTCAATGGTTCAATACCAAAGTATAAACCATCAAGATCAGCAGTTACTTTTAGTTCTCTGTTTTGTTCAGAGCTCCAAACACGGATTTCAATTACATCACCAACAGTATAACCTGGTACTTCAATACCATACTGATCAATCTCACCCCATGCTGCAACTGGTAAGGCTCTATCAAGAGTAGCAATCCGAGTAGCACCAACGAGTTCACCATCAGCATAAACTGCTATCTCATCACCAACCTGAACATTACCCTGTATATCGGTAATAACGATTGGATGGACAGTACCAGTTGGAACAACTTCATAATGTTCACTAACAAGAGCTGGTTTCAGTTCATCCCATACATTTGGAGATGCACTGGCAAGCTCAGGAGCAGGATATGAGAATTCAATGGCATTTGGACCAGCGAGGAATACTTTATAACCTTCGCCTGGAACCATGGTGCTTAGAGACCAGATACCAAATTCAGGTACAATGAAATCACCACTGTCATTTGACATAATCAGGATATCATCAACAATCGCATTAAAGGCATACTGTGATGACATCTCAGTGTCAACAAGATACGGAATCATGTTGTTCTGGAATTGATTGATCATGAATGGTGTATCATATGGAACCTGTGTTCCAGTTACTTCAATTGTAAGTGGTGTATTTCCAGCGATGAAAGCACCATAACCTTCAGTATTGAGTATCATATCTAATGATTCAATACCAAAGTTCGGTACATAGAATTCACCAGAATCATTCCAGGCCATAAAGATATCATCACCAAGAAGGGTAGGAGTGGTCATATCATCAGCCTGAACATATGTTGAGAACATATTATTCTGGAACTGATTAAGTGTGAGTTCCTGTGTTACATCAGTAACTATATGAAGTACAGCTGAGATAATGAGTTCACCAAAGGTACCATTACCTGCGGTGTATTCTGCTTCAACAGCATATTCCATTCCATCTGCTGCTGAATAGTATCTATAAACAATCGGATTGTCTTCAACATAACCTGGGAACTGATCACCGCCAAAGGCACAATAATCCAGAGACCCGATTGCAGATATTGAAGCCTGCTCTCCAGTCCATACAGTTGAACCTACAAGCAGTTCACCAATCTCAGTTTCACAGTTACCTTCATTGAGGATAGCATTGGCATCAAAGACACCAATCTCATCACAATCACCCATTTCGATACCCATTACATCTGAAACGATGATTAGTGAGAATTCACCAGTTGGATCAGGAAGGTTTGAGTACATGTCAACAGCACAATCTGAACTTGTCGTAGCACATTCTTCATTTGAATCATCTGATTCAGTACCATCTTCAAGTACTGCAGTAACGGTGTAGCAATATGTTTCACCACCACCAAGGCCAGTATCGGAGTATGAGTACATTCCAACAACAGTGTCATGCCACGAACCATCACGATAGACATTAAATGTCGCTTCGAAAGGATATTCGCAGCATTCATCACATTCAATGGTTGCATCAGGATCATAATTCAATGCATCAGGATCCATACAGCCTTCATACACACAACTGCCGTCATCGACAGTGGCTTCAGGATCATAGTTATAGGCATCAGGATCAGTACAGCCAAGAACTTCAACTCCACCAACACAGTATTCTTCACCTGTATCTACATCAATAGCAACGCCAAATTCATCTGAGAATATTGGAGCTGATAGTGAGAAACATGCTTCGTCACCGTCAAAGGTAACATCAGCATAAACCAGGACACCTTCACCAGCAGGAATAACATCCCCTGACAGTGAGAATCCAAGAACGAGGCCACCGGTATTTGTTGACATAAGCATGCCATTATCAGCTGCGGTTCCGCCGCTGACACCATTCAATGCATAACCACCATTGTCAGAATCTAGATTAAACTGGAATCCGGCAACATCAATTTCATTAGTCATGAAAATACCTAATTGGCCATCAACATAACTTTCAAATGATAAATCAACCGTTGAACGGGAATTACTAATATCATCATCAATTGGAGCGTCTTCAGGTGCTTCCCATGTCCAGTCAATATCTATCTGGTCAGAACCAGCAGAGATATCGGTGATTACAGGTGCATCAACAACGACAACTCCGCCGACAGTAAAGATACCACATTCAATTGAGGCAGGTACCTGTATTCCATCCATATCTGATAAGATTATGTCACCAAGACATGCGTCAGCAATACCTTCAGATTCACCCATGACCACAACTTCAACAATTGGGCCTTCACCTGGTGCAATTGGAACGCCCATAATGCTGAATCCAATAATGGTTCCAGTTTCAGGACCACCACTCACGGACCAACCATCTGTTCGGTCAGTTGGAAATGCATTAACCAGTGAAGCAATATCAGGATCAAATGATAAATTAAACTGGAATCCAGCAATATCAAATTCATTTGTCAGTGAGATTTCAATGGATGTGGTTCCACCAAGTTCAGCTGTACCATTACCAACAGAAAGTTCACTGGCACCAGTAGGATTAACCAGAATATTGCCATCATGACCCAGTGTAAGAATGAGCTCGCCCATTGATCCACCAAGAAATACATCACTAAAACTGATATTCACGTCAGTTGGTGAAAGAATTCCGCCACCTGCTTCATAGGTTAGTTCAAGAATAGGACCTGAGCCAGCTTCGATTTCTGCACCTATTAGGCTGAAACCAACAATAATAACCGATCCATCACCCTGGGCATTGTATTCAACGACGAAACCTTCAGTTCGATCAGTAATTGCAATATCAGTTGCGGAGAGCAGATTCGGGTCATTGTTTACAGTGAACTGGAATCCAGCAACATTCAGTGCGTTGTCCAATTCAATATCAAATGTACCTGAGCTTCCCGCTTCAAGAGTCCCGCCAATAAACCAGAGATCAGCAATGTTGGCAGGATCAACCACCGTATCACATATTTCTTCAGTGAGATTTGAGAGACCATCATCGTAGATAGCCACCATATACCAGCAATGCTCAACATCATATGTCAAACCATTGGCATGAGTATCATCATATTCTGTTGTATATTCATCAACTTCAACAATCCATTCACCATCGCGGTATATGTTATAACCATTTAAACGTTCAGTTCTTGCTGTTTCGTTGACATAAACGACGACTTCAACATTTTCAGTCCCGGACATATCATATTCAGCTTGACCTTTTTCACCCTGAATAGGAGGTTCAAAATGGAATGCAGAACTTGAGAGTAATAGACCACCTGTGGTGAAATCATGGCTCATACCTGCACCAAAGTCACAGCCAACACCAGGTCCGCCACCGATAGTAGTGCCATTTACATCAATTTGATAATAGCCATTATCTGAACAATAAATTCCATCACCATAAGAGTCGATTATATTGAATGTATACGCACCACCTGCAAGATCAATATCCCATGTATATAGGGTTAAGTCTGTCAGTGTGCCGCCTTCAATTCCATCAACAAAACTACCACTGGAATCAACAATATTCCATGAAGTTTCAGATGCCCAGGTATCAGTCATAATAGTAACAAGGACGTTACCGTCACCACCGCCACCAGGATCGCAATCTCCAGGAAGTTCCCATGAGAGATGGGCGAAATCTTCACCATCGACTGTTTCAACAGTGAAATGTTCAGGTGGACACATCGGTCCAGCATCAGCTGCACCACATTCTTCATTTGACATTCCAGCAGGACCTTCAGGATTATACATTGGCAGAACTGTATAACAATGTTCCTCGCCATTTACCAAAGCCATATCAACATAGGCTCGCGCATCTGGATCATCTACGAAAGTTAATTCGTCACCATCACGGAAGATAAAGAATCCTTCAAGTTCTCGTGATTCTGTTCTGGGTTCGGCAGGTTCAATATCGCCACCATGTCCAAGTTCGACATACGGAATCGTATCATCTTTTTCTGGTTGGTTGTCATGACCTTCAGAAAGCAAGAAGCCATCTGTAATAGACAGATTGTATGTACCTGCCTGACTGCCGTAACCATCTACAACAACATAATACCATCCAGCTGTGGTGATATTTATATTAATATCGGATCTGAAGGAACTTCCATCTGGAGAACTACATGTATCATCTTGACAGTCGATGAGATTCTGATCTTCATCATATATATATAGCTTAGTATCGTAATCTGAGTCACAGATGTCAACATGGTACTGTCCAGGGCTGGCAATCCATGCATACACAACATCAGGTGAAAGACTGCCGGTATACGGACAAACTTCATCATAATCATCCATGAAGTTAGCGGTATTTTGTGTATCATCATACGGAACTGAGGTAATCAAGATTGCTTCTTCAATGGTTTCACCATTTCCGCCGCCTCCACCGCCGCCGCCGGATGGGTCAGTCCAATTCAGTTCAATGAAACCATTGCCTTCGGTTTCAATCCATAGAACCACTTCACCCAGTGACCATTCTGCACACATTTCATTGGTGGGGAAAGATTCACCACTAATATATTGTGCAGTAACGAAGTAACAATATTCGATGTCATTGATTGCAGAATCATCAGCGTAAAAGTGATCATTTGTACGATCAAGCTCTACACCATCTCTGTAAACTACATACTCAAGAGCGTCAGGCGCACCTTCCCAGCTGACTTCGATATTATCTTCAGTGCCAAGGGCAATCAGATTAAATGCCGGTTCACCTGGTATTGGTGTTGCACAAACAGGATCTGTCAAAGGTGATTCACCTTCAGTATAGGTAGCTGACATTGTATAGCAGTATTCCTGCATATTATTCAATGCATCATCCAGATAGTTAAATGTAGACAAATCAGTAAATACAGCAATTTCTTCATCATCACGGAATAATGAATAGAATTCAAGTTCACGAGAACCATCGGCAGGTACATAAAATGGTGGATGACTTTCATCACCAACTTGACCATTAACGTTTTCAATTGATGCAACTTGACTGAAATCCTCAAAAGGATTCACAGGCAGATCAGAATAACTCATCGGTTGTATCTGACCATAAGCATTAATGAGGGCAGCCATCATATAATCGCCACCATAACCAAGAACGTCACCTGTTGTCCAAGTTCCGGCCTGCATGGTCACCATATTATTTGGATGATCAACATTTCCATCAACACCAAATCCTTCTAAGTCTGTCCAGCCTTCAGCATGTGTTCCAACAACGTGGAACGCATCTTCAAGACCGGTCAAATCAGGATTAATTGTTGCCCAACCATCTTCAGAAACAACTGATTCTTCATATAGCAGATTACCAGGTAATCCGCCATTGTCATCAAATACGAGTATTCTTACTGGACCGTGGGTGCCATCAGGCCATGGCCAGTATTCATCTCCTTCAGAAAGGATATGAATTGATGCAGAGAGAACATCAAAAGTGGTTCCTACATCAAATCTAATTCCATGAGCATAACCCAATTCATAGGTATCATAAAAGTAGAAGGCATTTGCTAATAGTCCATCATCATATTGAAGTGCAACTTCTTCACCACAGGATACTTCATCCCAGGTAACGTTTATTAATTGATCACCTGGATCAGCTGCAAGATATCCTGGAGGACATAAGCGCCACATACCGCAATCTTCATCTGTTGAACCAGATTCACCGATATCATATAATCCAGAAACTGTATAACAATATTCAACATCATGATCTGTTTCTAAATCGGTGTATGAAGTTTCAGTAGTAGATGTAAAGAATTCGCCATCTTTATAAATGAGGTATTCGATTAGATCATCACTGCCAGCAGTATCCCACATGAGTTCAAGACTACTGCCTGAAGGTTCTACAACTAAGTTTGATGGTGCAGAAAGCTCCCATTGGGCACATGCAGTATTTGAAGGTTCTGCTGTTCCTTCATCATATTCAGCAACTACAAAATAACAGTATTCTGTATCATTATTAGCAGAGGGGTATAAATCCCAATATTCTAATACATCTGGGGCCACAGAAGCTAAGAAGTCACCATCTCTGAAGAGTTCATAAGATAGTAAATTACGTGTATTTCTGGGTTCAACGACTATAGTTGGATCAGCAAGTTCCTGATTTGCAACCATTTCATCGGTAATATCCTGTCCCTTTTCAAATGGTTGAGGATTGAGATAATTCCAGTTACTTACAGATAGTAAAGCATCACTTGTATTAAATGTGACACTCTCAACTGAACCGGTGAAATTATAATTTTCAGCAAATACTTCACCGTTAATTGCCAAAGTATAGTAACCAGGCTGATAAATACCATCACCATAAGAATCATAAAGTGTCCACGTATATGTTCCAGGCGAGATAACCACATCCCAGGTATAGGTAATATTGTTTTGCAGAGCATCCTGCATATTGAAAATCATTTCACCATCATCAGAATATAAATCCCAACTGGTTTCACTTGCAAATACATCTGTGAGTATCTCTACAGTAAGTGTCACTTCAGATCCTGGTGGCATCCATTCAACATGAATAGCCTGCTGTTCGTCTACACCAGTCGCAGTAAGACTGGCAGCAGCATCTACATCCCACATGGCGCAGGATTCATTGGTTTGAGCCGATTCACCACCGTCATAAAGTGCAGATACATTATAACAATACTCAATACCTGGGTCCGTATCATTGTCATCATAAGAATTAGTACTTGATGAATCATAGAAATCACCATCACGATAAACAATATACTCAAAAATTTCACCACCACCTTCAGGCGGAACCATCCAGTCAAGATGGATCTGACCAAGTAGGGGAGTTGCTACCAATTCTGTTGGTGCAGGTACAAATGGTGTGGTACACACTTCATTTGTTGGTTGTGAAGGACCTTCAGTATAGTGGGCGATCATTGTGTAACAATATTCAGTATTGTTTACTAAACCTTCAATATCCGCACCATCATCATGATATGAATAAACTGAAGGATCAAGACCTTCTGCGATTGCTGTACCATCCCTTAACATATCATAACCCAGTAAATCTCGAGTTGCATTTGGCATATAATCAGGATGTGATTCGTTAGAATTTTCCAGAGCTAATAGATCCTCAGGTAAGGATTCAACAACTGACATATCTGTAAACGGATCAGATGGGAGGTCACCAAATGACATTGGCTGTAATCCACCTTGTGCCCAGACAAGTGTTGATATCATATAGTCACCACCGTAACCAAGAACATCACCTGTTGACCAGGTTCCAGCCTGCATTGTTACCATATTATCAGGGGTATCTACACCGCCGTCAACACCAAAGCCTTCAAGGTCTGTCCAACCCTCGTTATGGGTACCAACAACGTGGAATGCCCCTTCTAAACCTGTCAGATCAGGATAAACAGTAGCCCAACCATTTTCAGCGGTGGCTTCACCATCGAATAATAAATTTCCAGGTAGGCCATTATTATCATCAAATATTAGGACGCGGACAGGACCGTGAGTTCCATCTGGCCATGGCCAGTATGCATCACCCTCAGAAAGGATATAAAGTGATGCAGCAAGTACATCAAATGATGCACCAATATCAAATCTCATTCCATGGGCATAACCTAATTCATAGGTATCATAGAAATAGAAAGCATTGGCAAGAACTCCATCACCGGTTTCAAGATATACTTCTTCACCGCAGGCAACTTCTTCCCAGGTTAGATCAACAGCGCGATCACTAGGTTCAGCAGCAAGGTTTGCCGGAGGACATAATTCCCACATGTTACATTTTGTTTCTGTAGGTTGTGATTCCCCGATATCGCCGTCAACGGCATGGGTAACAGTAATATAATAACAATATTCGACATCATGTTCAGTATCGAGGTCAGTGTAACTTGTTCCGCCAACTGATGTTAAAAATTCACCATCTTTGTAAATATTATATTCGATAACATCATAATCTGCAGCAGTCCATTCTAATTCCAACCAGGTTTCAACTGGTGAAACGGTAAGATTTGTTGCAACAGATAAATTCCACTGAGAGCATGACTCATTTGAAGGTACTGATTCTCCATCAGTATAAAGTGTTCTAATAATATAACAATATTCAGTATCATACATTGCTGAATCATATTCATCAAGGTAGGTGAATACATCTGGCTCAGTAAAAGCGAGATAATCACCATCACGATAGATATTATATCCTTCAAGTTCACGATTGTAGTTTAGATTTGAGCCATCTGCCCATGTCCAATCGTCAAAGGAAATTTCATTACCTGTTTTTTCAGATTCATAAGCGATAAAATCTTCAATAGGTGCAGGTTCTTGACCTGTACCAGATTCAGTCACTGTAATACCATAGTTGCCAGTTTGACCACCAAATCCATCAACAACAATATAATATTGTCCGGCATTTAGCTGAACACCAAGTAGGGATGACTGCAAATTACTGAATTGGCATGTATTATCATCATTATAATTGCCAGTAGTAGTTTCATTGCAATCAATATCAGTAGTGAAAATTTCAAGTTTTGGATCAAAGTCAGTTGCTGGATCACAAACAGTTATATCGATAACCATAAAGTCATCTACATAAAAACCATATGCATAATCTTCACCTTGTGAACCTTGAACCAAGAAGTCATCACCCATACCAACATTTGTGCCTTCAGCAAAGAATGGTAGTTCATCAATTAGTTCATCAGCACATAATACGGTACCAGGTTCGTTCCAGTTCAATTCAATTGCATGTAGCTCATCAAAACCTGTGCTCCAAAGACCGACAGGAGGATCGAGATAATATACTTCACATGCTTCGTTAGATGGATATGATTCACCTGATACATAGCGTGCTGTAACGGTGTAACAATAAGTTACTCCAGCTACAGGATCCATATCATCATAGGTCAAACCAGTGGCTACATCATATAAGTCACCATCTCTATAAACCTGATAATCTAAAACTGGATTGTCAAAAGGAAGAGGTTCAGCCCATGCAAGAGCAATAATTCCACCAAGATCCTCAGCAACAAGGTTTGTTGGTTCATAACCTGGGATAGGTGTGTCACAAACTTCTTCAGTTGGTAATGATGAACCCTCGGTATAATTGGCAGTCATTGAATAGCAGTATTCCTGCATATTTGTGAGACCATCATCATGATATGAGAATACTGTAGGATCAATATCTTCCACAATTACTTGTCCATCTCTCCATAGATCATATCCAAGTAATTCACGAGTAGGTGAATTATAATATGATGGATGTGTTTCATTAAAGTTTTCAACACCTAATAAATTTTCAGGTAAAGATTCAACAACAGACATATCAGCAAATGGATTACTTGGCAAATTGCCAAATGACATTGGTTGAACCTGGCCATAAGCATTGATTAATCCGGCGGTCATATAATCACCACCATAACCAAGTACATCACCTGTTGACCATGTGCCAGCCTGCATAGTAACCATATTATCAGCATAATTGACACCATCATCAACACCAAATCCTTCTAAATCTGTCCATCCTTCTTCATGAGATCCAATAACATGGAACGCACCAGATAAACCGGTTAGGTTAGGAGTGACGGTTGCCCAACCATCCACAGGGACAGCTGATTCTTCGAATAATAGATTTCCAGGTAAACCATTATTATCATCAAAGACGAGTACTCTAACAGGACCATGAGTCGCATCAGGCCATGGCCAGTATTCATCTCCTTCAGATAGAATATATAGTGAAGCAGCAAGAACATCAAAGTCAGTGCCTACATCAAAACGTGTTCCATGGGCATAACCCAATTCGTATGTATCATAAAAATAGAATGCATTGGCAAGTGTGCCGCTATCATACTGAAGATAAACTTCTTCACCACATGAGGTTTCATCCCATGTTACATCAATGTATCCATCACCTTCTTGTGTTGCAAGATAGGCTGGAGGGCATAAGCTCCACATTCCACATGCTTCATCAGT
>Ga0233435_1002225_pt1 | contig 16792 bp, 17 predicted proteins | sample SI_122_August201_3_FD_182735 | JGI IMG/M metagenome (GOLD analysis project Ga0233435, IMG submission 182735) | Seawater microbial communities from Saanich Inlet, British Columbia, Canada - SI_122_August2016_135_MG | ecosystem: Environmental > Aquatic > Marine > Inlet | place: Canada: British... | reverse complement strand
CTGGCAATAAATGGCCATCAAGGTTTTTATCATTATTCAAATTCGTTGATAAATACCAATCATGCCAACCATGATAACCGCAAATAGCGATTTTATCCCTTCCAGTAGACGCTCTAGCAATACGAATAGCAATAGAATTAATCTCACCTCCCGCTCTAGCAAAACGAACCATGTCGGCCCATGGATGAAGCTCGACTAATTTTTCTGCCAAATAAACCTCTTCTGGACAATTTAAAGTTGACATATTACCGTCCTTGACAGCTCTAATAACAGCTTCATCTACTTCAGGATGCCCATAACCCAATATATTAGTGCCAATACCCATGATAGACATGTCAATGTATTCTTTACCATCTAAATCCCAAACCTTGCAACCTTTGGACTTGCTAAAGTAAGCTGGCCATTTATCAGGTAAGAACATCTCTGGCCTTTTAGAAAGCAACATATTCCCACCAGGGATAACTTTTTTTGCTCTTTTATAAAGTTTTTGCCCTGTACTCATGGTCGCCCCCTCGTTATTTTTAATTTGTTGATTCTCTTGAAATAACTTTGGCTGGGATCGGCTTAACTCCAATACATCTTTCCAATCAAAAAATATATTTGGTGAAAAATATTCAAATACATTGGTCACTACAATCAGATCTTCTGGCTCATCAACCGACCATCTCTGATTAGATAAATCTTCAGTATGCTGCATTGAGGATTGTGAGAAGTTATCAGAATTACGAATATAAGGTGTTACATGTTCTCTATCAAATTTTGATTTTGCTTCATTATTTGCACGCTCAATTGATTCAAACGAAATAACCTCGATATCCAATCCATCTGGATAGGTTAACGGATTTATATTTGAAAAATAATCTACATTAGAATTATTGTAACCCTTAATACATTCATCAACAAGTTTCGAGTCCACCAAGGGGCAGTCACCCGTAATACGTACAACAACATCTGCACCAATAAATTTTGCTGACTCATAAAATCTACTTAAAACGTCTTTTTCACTACCCCTTGTACATCTGTAACCTAATGATTCTACCACTAATTGCAACTCATCATTTTTTGCATCTTTAGAGGTTGCAACTACAATCTCATCCAATTCACTAGATTTTGATAAGCGGGTTAGTAAAAGTTCAATCATCGATTTTCCAACAATAGGCTTTAATACCTTACCTGGCAACCTAGTCGATCCCATTCTTGCTTGTACCAATGCTGACACTTTCATAATTTACCCCAGTTTGATGGATTTAATAAATTGACATCATTTGTATATAATTCAGTTGGTATGCTTGGCAAAAATCCATCAGAAGCAACTATAATTTCCTTGAGCTGCTCTTTAGTATCAACACCTACCAATACTTTAGATATTTCTGGAATAGAAGTAGCATACCTTGTTGCAGCTTCTAACGCTGTTATCTGATTGTCACCCAACCAATCGCTCCATATTTTCCATAAAGCATCCCAACGTTTAAACTTTTTAGGCCTACTTTGTTCAGACATTAGTAACAGCCCTTGTAAAAAAACTGAACGTGCATGCACCTCAATACCTCTTTTCTGGAGTGTGCTCAACATACCACTATCAATAAGCCTTTTATCCAATATGTTAAATGGCAGTTGCACTAAATCTATATTGTAATTTTCAAGAATAGATTTCAATTGATTATGATCATAAACAGATACACCAATCTTCGCTATCTTTTTTTCTTGCTTGAATTTTTCGAGCTGATTAAAAAGTTGTTGAGATCCAGTTTTTAACAGGTCATCGGCATTATGCATCAACACCCCATAAACCCTATCTTGCTTTAAACCTTCCAATGAGTGATAGAAATCTTTTCTCAGTAACTCTACATCATTATTATTTATTTCAACATTATCAAAGTGCCTGGTTTTTGTAACAACCCTAAACTGCTGAACATTAACTCCGCCTAAAAATTTCTCACTATCTCCATAAGAAGGAGCAGTATCCAATAGATCAATATTTTGCAAGTGGGCATAATTTAAAATACTTTTAACTTCCATAGGTTGAACGCGGCCATTTTTGGAATTAATACCGTAATCAATTCCAAAATTTACTGTACCTAATGCTATTTTTGACATATTTAATTTACCTGCATATTTACAATTAAATGCTGTCTGGCAATTACATGGGTAGCAAAACCTTCTTTGAAATGTGATATTGACAACTCTTTATCAGTTGCAGGTATTTTGTCAATCTTTAAATGTTTTTGTCCAATTTCATACCAACAAATGCCTCTTTTTTTTAAGACCTCTATTGCTTTCATTTGTACTGCATGACCTAGTGGCTTATTAAACAATTCTCTTTTATATACACCCACACAATACAAGCCTTGGTAACTCGAATAAGTAAACAAGCCTGCGCCAACCATCTGATTTTGAGCATCAGACACAGTTACTAAAAAAGACTCCAGAGAGTCTATTTGCTTTCTTTGCTCATTCCAGCTTTCAATTGGTCGAGTCGATTGACCTGCCACTTCTTTATGTAGTAGCCTGAATCGATTAAAAATCTCTTCTGATACCTGCTCATGAACCTCTACCTCCCATTCTCGAAGACCTTTATTGGCAAGAGGTTTAAAGCTTTTTCTAAACTTTAATCGAATTTCTTCGAGTGATAAAGATAAATCTACCAATAAATGATGTGTAGAAAAAACTTCACTCGCTTTTTCAGCCCACATTAAATACCAGCTGCTTAATTGTCTATATTCTATATTTGTAAATTGACAGAACCCTATATCTAGCTTGTTTGATAAAGTATAGATCAACTCAGCCAATTGAGATTCAAGCCTTTTCTTAACCTTGCGCGCTAAAGTTGGTATAAAAATAGGCTCAATAATCTCAACACCGTTACCACTTAAAATCCATTTATTGTGTTCATTTTGATGAGTCATTAATGGCATAACTCCAACAGGTTGTTTATTGCTATAAACAACTAATGATAAGTTTACAGAGCTCTTTTGTGAGAAATAAGCAACATAATATTCTACAGTATTGAATAAATGAAAAATAGAGGGGGTAGCCTCATGTTGCTCTAAAACTGATTGCCATGCATTAATATCAATATTTGAGTCTGGGATCACATTCTGAATGACTTGAACTAATTGATTTTTTATCATAATCCTGAGGTGATTATCTAAGTATTGTTTTTAAAGTCGAAACAACTACATCTTGATCATCAAAACTTAATTGTGAAAATAGTGGCAGGCTAATAGCTTTTGAATAATAAGATTCAGCCACTGGGAAATCTCCAAATTTAAATCCCATTTCTAAATAATACGGCTGAGTATGTACTGGAATATAATGAACATTAGCACCAATATTACAATCTCTTAATGCGTTAAATATTTGTTTACGACCCTTTCCTATCTTTTCTATATCAAGCTGAATTGGATAAAGGTGCAATGCGGAATATGAAGAACTAGACTGATGTGGTATTATTACCGGAAGCTCATTCAGCAATTGGTTATATCTTTTCTTAAGAGTGTGTCGCTTAACTATAAACTCATCAAGCCTATTCATCTGACTCACCCCTAAGGCAGCTTGCAACTCTGTCATACGGTAATTAAAACCTAGGTTAATCTGTTGATAATACCAAGCACCAACATCCTTGTTTGACATTAGTGTTTGATCGCGAGTAATACCATGACTACGAAATAATTGCATTTTTTTGGCAACAGTTTCTGAATTAGTTGTGGCCACCCCCCCCTCTGCAGTTGTAATAATTTTAACTGGGTGAAAACTAAACACAGTAACATCAGAATATTGGCAGCCACCAATTGGCTTATCTAAATACTTACCGCCTATTGCATGAGATGCATCCTCAATAATGGAAAAACCATATTGCTTACTTAATTCATGAATTTCTTTCATATTACAAGACTGTCCAGAAAAATGGACCGGTATAACAATCTTTGGAAGTTTATTTTCTTTTTCAGCCTGGATTAATTTACTTTTTAATTCTTGAATGGATAAATTGTAGGTTAACGGATCAATATCAATAAAGTCCACTTTTGCTCCACAGTACAAACCACAATTTGCAGATGCTACAAATGTGTTTGGACTAGTCCAAAGCCAATCACCTGTTCTTAAGCCCAAAGCAAGGCAAGCAATATGCAGTGCTGATGTTGCACTATTAACCGCAACCCCATATCTTGCGTCACAATATTCAGCAACTGCATTCTCAAATAATGGAACTTGCGGCCCCTGGGTTAAAAAATCAGACTTTAAAACATTGATAACTGAATTAATATCAGCTTGATTAATATTCTGCCTTCCATAAGGAATCATTCTTAAATATTTCCAATTTTATTTTTATTTTTCTCAATCCAGTCTTGTAGTTTAGAAATATCCATCCACTCTTTATTATTATCAGAACTATATATGAAGTTTGGATCAACCTTAACACAAACACCCATTCTCTTCGGGTCATTACTCCAATTATTAATAGATGGCAATATTTTAAAATGACCAGGATATTCATAAGTATATAAAGCATCTTCAGAGCCGATCATCTGCTCATGTAGCTTTTCACCTGGTCTAATGCCTACCTCTTCTTGCTTAGCCTTGTCGTTAACAGCAAGTGCAATATCTGTCACTTTCATGGAAGGAATTTTTTTAACGTAAATTTCACCACCTTTCATATCATCAAAAGCGTGCCAAACTAGCTTAACACCCTCTTCTAAAGATATCATAAATCTTGTCATGCGATTATCTGTAATTGGCAAAATTCCACCTTCTGAGATCGACATAAAAAATGGAATAACAGAGCCACGAGAGCCCATAACATTGCCATATCTAACCACTGAAAATCTTGTGTTGTGGGCGCCTGTATACGAATTACCAGAAATAAACAACCTATCTGATGTTAATTTAGTTGCACCATACAGATTGGAAGGTGCACTCGCCTTATCTGTAGAAAGTGCAACAATACGTTTAACACCTTTATCAATACAAGCGTCAATCAAATTCATTGCACCAAAGACATTAGTTTTAACACACTCAAATGGATCGTATTCGGCAGTAGGAACGATTTTAGTTGCTGCAGCATGCACAACATAATCTATACCATCAAGCGCACGATAGAGTCTGTCTTTATCACGGACATCTCCAATTAAAAATTTAACCCTTGGGTCATCTTTATACAATTTTGCCATTTCCCATTGCTTCATTTCATCACGTGAAAATATAACTATTTTTTTTGGGTTATATTTTTTAAGCGTCATTGGGACAAATGTATTTCCAAATGAGCCCGTCCCACCTGTTATTAAAATGTTTGAATTGTTCATATTTTTTAGTTTTTTATTAGTTAAAATTACTTACAGTTTGAATTATTTACTTAAATATTTTTATCGATAGTTAATTTTAACCGAAATAAGTAAAAAAAAAAATTATAAAACCTCCTTAGAAATATATACTTTTTCAAGCTGACCGGTAACTTTATTAATTGGAAGTGTGACGTTATTAAGCCATAAATCTATAGCGCTTCGTTTTGAAATACCACTTACCACCTTGAAAACATTCTTTGATCGATTCAGCCTTGAATAAGATAAGCTAATTCTATTTTTCGGATATTTTGGAGAGTTTCCTTCAACTACAACATCTTTATCTTTGTCATATAAATGATCTGGGAATAATGATGCAGTATGGCCATCATCACCAATACTTAATAGCACCACATCAAAGTCTCCAATATTTTTTAAAATTTTATTGTAGTGGGTTGCGCCTTTATTCATACCCAATTCAGCATGAATAAAGTTAATATTCTGTTTTGGTATAAGGCCATCATTCAGCCAAATTTTATTAATTAAATAATCATTTCGATCTTTGTTTTTTATAGGTAAGCAACGCTCATCTCCTATATAAACATGCCATTGATTCCAGTCAGCCTGGGATCTTCTTAAAATCTTATAAAGATTTACTACACTTGTACCACCCGCCAAAACTATGCTAAATTTTTTACTTAATTTAATTGACCTTTTAGCTATAACTAAAATTTCATTAGCTAAGCATTCTGAAAGTTTATCAATATTTTCAAAAATAATCCAATTATTTTTTAGCATTATTCTACTAATAATGATTGAATAAATAATCGTGGAATAGGTATCGGTTGTATTTTAAAAATATCTAAGATTTGTTTTCTACAGCTAACTCCTGTTGCAATTAAAATTGCATTATTATCGATACTTTCAATAAGCTCATTTAAAGATTGGTGTGCTATATTTTTTGATAATTTAGGATGCTTGTAGCCAAATTCTCCAGCCATTCCGCAACAACCAACATTACGAGTACTTGGGTAGATTACCTTATCAGGATTGATTTCAAAAATAGAGGCGTCAGTAGTAATTAGCATTAAAAACTAAAAATTATTATATTCTTTATACCAAACCGCAAAATTCTCAACACTGTTTAACACTCATGCTCGGTTTGTAGCCAAACTCTTCAACCAAGTCATCCACATCTGCATAAGTATCTGGCACATCGCCAGGCTGGAGTGGCAATAGTTCTTTTTCTGCAGTTTTACCGAGTGAGGTTTCTAATGCTTCAATGTAATCCATTAACTCAACTGGATTGTTATTACCAATATTATAAATCCTGTATGGAGCGCTAGAGGTGGCAGGATCTGGATTATTACTATCCCAGTTAGGGTTTATTGGTGCTGGCCTGTCAAGCACTCTAATAATGCCTTCAACAATATCATCAATGTAGGTGAAGTCTCTACGGTGCTTACCGTAGTTAAATACGGTGATAGGCTCATCATTCATAATAGCTCTAGTGAACTTTTGTAATGCCATGTCAGGTCTATCATACGGGCCATAAACGGTAAAGAATCTTAAGCCTGTAGTCGGTAGATCATAAAGGTGTGAGTAAGTATGTGCCATTAACTCATTAGCTTTCTTGGTAGCTGCGTACAGGCTTACTGGATGATTAACTGCGTCATGCGTTGAGAATGGTTGTTTGGTATTTAGACCATAAGTAGAGCTTGATGAAGCGTAAACAAGGTGTCTCACCTTGTTATGCCTGCAACCTTCTAATATGTGGGCAAAGCCTACTAGGTTGGTATCAATATAAGCTAGAGGATTCTCAATAGAATATCTAACACCTGCTTGCGCTGCTAGATTAACCACACCTTCAAATTGATGATCTTTAAACAGCTTAGCCATAGCTTCGCGATCTTCAAGATTCATTCTAATATGAGTGTAGTTTGGATGATCGCTATGACGTGCTAAGCGCGCTTCTTTTAAAGCTGGATCATAATAGTCATTATGATTATCAATGCCAATAACGGTATCACCTCTATCTAGTAATCTAATTGAGAGTGCTGAACCGATAAAACCTGCTGAGCCTGTTACTAATACTTTCATATAATTATTCTTGTTTTCAATTTATTGTCTTACTGTTTAATGCCTGCCGCTTATTGTTTTTTATACTTAATCGAATATTTATCTAACTAATCAGAGTTAAACAAATCTCTTGTATAAACCTTATCTTTTACGTCATTAAGCTCATCTACCATTCTATTAGCAACAATCACGTCGCTTGTTTGTTTGAATACTTCTAGACTACCAACTACCTTTGAGTGGAAGAACTCATTCTCACCTTGTTCACTAAGAACAGGCTCGTATATTACTACTTCAATACCTTTGGCTTTAATGCGTTTCATGATACCTTGAATGCTTGATGCTCTAAAGTTATCACTTCCTGACTTCATGATAAGGCGATGAATGCCAACAGTACCTGTTGACGGCTGATCATTAACAGTTGATAGTTTTTTAATGATTTGATCAGCGATAAAATCTTTTCTGGTGGTGTTGGCATCCACAATAGCACTGATTAAAGCATTGGGTACATCTCCATAGTTAGCTTTAAGTTGTTTAGTATCTTTTGGTAAACAATAGCCACCATAGCCAAAGCTAGGATTGTTGTAGTGTGATCCAATTCTTGGATCAAGGCCTACGCCTTCAATGATTTGTTTAGCGTCTAAATTGTGAGCTTCGGCGTAAGAGTCAAGCTCATTAAAATATGAGATTCTCATAGCAAGATAAGTATTGCTAAAAAGCTTAACAGCTTCTGCTTCAGTAGAATGAGTAAACAAGACATCGATATCTTCTTTTATAGCACCTTCTTGCAGAAGGTCTGCAAACTTAGTTGCTCGGTCTGATATCTCGCCGACAATGACACGTGATGGGTATAGATTGTCATGAAGTGCTAGACCTTCTCGCAAGAACTCTGGTGAGAAGATGATATTATCAATATTAAACTTACTCTTAATGCTTTGTGTATAGCCAACCGGTACGGTTGACTTAATGACTATGGTTGCTTTGGGATTAATATTAATAACATCTTGAATAACCGCTTCTACCGAAGCGGTATTAAAGTAGTTATTAGTCGCGTCATAATCAGTGGGTGTAGCAATGATGACAAAGTCAGCATTTGTGTAGGCTTCTACCTTATCGAGTGTTGCTGTAAAGCTTGCACTTGATTTTGATTGTTTAGTATTAAGGGTTGAGTTATCTTTATGAGCTAATAGGTATTCTTGTATCTCTTTATCCTCTACAGGTGAAATGGCCTTGTTAAGCATTTCAATTTTTGACGGGATAATATCAAGGACAACAACTTCATGATGTTGGGATAAAAGCATGGCGTTTGAAAGGCCAACATAGCCGGTGCCGGTTATTGCTATTTTCATAAAGCGCTTCCCACAATAAACCATAGGTTTAATAAGTTCTCTTTATTGTACTCATGTTTCGAATACTTGCCATTCATGTATTTCTCCAGACTCTTTCCTGATTCGTTAACCACTGCATGCGCAGCTCCAGTATCCCATTCCATAGTCGGGCCAAATCTTGGATATATATCAACCTCGCCTTCTGCAACCAAACAAATCTTTAAAGAGCTGCCAATTGAGGTTAATTCTTTTTCTTTTTGTGTATCTATTGCATCAATAAATGCCTGCGTCTCATCTGACATGTGAGAGCGACTAGCAACAATTTTATAAGTATCGCGCTGGCTTTCTGCTTTGAGAGGGAGGTTTTGTCCATCTTTAAAAGCCCCTTCGCCCTGCTTAGCCCAGTAACAAACATCTGATGCTGGAGCATAGACCACGCCAAGCACCGGCGTATCTTTATGAATCAGTGCTATATTAACGGTAAATTCATCATTCTTCTTTACAAACTCTTTAGTGCCATCTAACGGATCAACTAGCCAAAAATACTCCCAATGTTTTCTATCCTCATAAGAAATATTTTTTCCTTCTTCGGATAGAATTGGAATATTAACTGAGAGTTGATTTAAACCATCTTCAATAATATCATTGGCTTTTTTGTCAGCCAGGGTTAATGGTGAACTATCTTCTTTATATTCAACTTCAAAATCTTGATTATAGACTTGCATAATAGCATCTCCAGCTTCTTTAGTAATGGTAACAATATCTTGGATATTAATTTTACTTAGCATGATTAGTTAATAATTTTTCTAGATTTCAGAAAGTCAATCACCTTGGCAACAGACCCTTCTAACAACTCACTCTCAGTATCAATAACCAACTCTGGATTACTGGGCGCTTCATAGGGGGAATCAATGCCCGTATAGTTTTTAATTTTTCCAGCGCGTGCGTGCTTATATAGACCTTTAACATCTCTTGACTCGCAAGTCTCTAGACTAGCCTTACAATAGATCTCGATAAAATCACCTTGTGGTAATAATTGTCTAATGAGATTGCGATCTTTTTTGAATGGACTAATGAATGCAGTTATAGCAATAACGCCAGCCTCCATCATTAGCTTGGCCACCTCGCCAATTCTTCTGATATTTTCTTTTCGGTCATTATCACTAAAGGTTAAGTTTGATGACAAGCCATGACGTACATTATCCCCATCTAAAACAAAAGTTCGACAGGCTAATTTATGCAATTCTTCTTCAACCGAATGGGCGAGGGTTGATTTTCCAGAGCCTGACAAACCTGTAAACCAAATAACAACAGACTTATGGCCATTTAGTTGATTGCGCCTTTCTCGGGTGACGGTTGCATTATGATAGATGGTGTTTGGAGTTTTCATATTATTGATTTAAATACCATTCATAGGTTTTTTTAAGGCCGAATTCTAAATCTATATTGTATTTCCAGCCCATATTTGATAGGCGCGATACATCAATTAGTTTGCGTGGCGATCCATCAGGTTTTGTACTGTCAAAAGTTAGCTCACCCTCAAACCCAACAACTTCTTTCATAGTTTCTGCCATTTCTCTAATGGTTACATCTTTGCCCGTGCCAACATTAATATGCGATAGCATTGGCTTCGTGTTGGCTTGGTAAGCTTTCTCATTGAGCTCAAGTACAAATAATGACGCTTCTGCCATATCATCAACATACAAAAACTCACGCATGGCATTGCCTGTACCCCATACAACCACTTCGGTATCGTTATTAATCTTTGCTTCATGGAAGCGTTGCATGAGTGCTGGGATAACGTGTGAGTTCTCTGGATGGAAGTTATCATTAATACCATATAAATTAGTTGGCATGATTGAGCGGAAATCCGTGCCGTGTTGACGATTGTATGATTCACAAAGTTTAATGCCTGCAATCTTGGCTAGTGCGTATGGCTCATTAGTTGACTCTAATACATCGGTGAGTATCACCTCTTCACGCATTGGCTGCTCGACTGCTTTAGGATAAATACAAGTGCTGCCTAAAAATAACAAGCGCTTAACTTTATTCTTATAAGCTGAGTTAATAACATTCGCCTCTATCATCATGTTTGTATAGATGAAATCTGCAGGATAAGTATTGTTCGCATGAATACCACCTACTTTGGCAGCAGCCAAAATAACGTAATCAGGCTTTTCTTGTTCAAAAAAGGTTTGTACTTGCGCTTGATTGGTAAGGTCTAGTTCTTTATGTGTACGCATTAAAAGATTAGTAAACCCTCTTGATTCTAATTGTCTGACAATGGCAGAGCCGACTAAGCCACGATGCCCTGCAATATAGATTTTGTCATTAAGAACCATTTCTAAATCAATTACTCGTTAAAATCTGGCGCTTTAAAGCCGTGCTCTTTAACTAGCGAATCACGCTTGGCAATATTAATGTCATTTTCCATCATTTCATGTACCATTTCTTCAAGGGTGATTTTTGGCTCCCAGCCTAATTTTTCTTTGGCTTTGGATGGATCACCTAGAAGCGTTTCTACTTCAGTTGGACGGAAGTAGCGTTTGTCGACTGCAACGATCAAATTACCTGTTTCAGTATCGTAACCTTTTTCATCCATACCTTCGCCTTCCCAGCGAATCGTTTCACCTAGATGACCCCATGCGAAGTCGACAAAGTCGCGAACTGAATATTGAACACCGGTGGCAATACAAAAATCATCTGGCTCATCCTGCTGTAGCATTAGCCACTGCATTTCAACGTAGTCTTTGGCATGACCCCAATCGCGCTTAGCATCCATGTTGCCTAGGTACACAGTGTCTTGCAGGCCTAATGAGATACGAGCTAGTGCTCTAGTGATTTTACGAGTTACAAAGGTTTCACCACGTACTGGAGATTCGTGATTAAACAAGATGCCGTTACAGGCATACATACCATAAGCTTCACGGTAGTTAATGGTTATCCAATAAGCGTATAGCTTGGCTGCTGCGTAGGGAGAGCGTGGGTAAAAAGGGGTGGTTTCTTTTTGTGGAGTTTCTTGCACTTCACCATATAACTCTGAGGTAGAGGCTTGGTAGTAGCGGGTTTTTTTCTCAAGACCTGAAATGCGAATAGCTTCTAGTACGCGTAGTGCACCTAAACCCACTGTGTCTGCTGTGTATTCAGGGGTTTCGAATGATACGGCAACATGTGATTGCGCACCAAGGTTGTATATTTCATCAGGTTGTAACTCTTGAATAATACGCACCAGGCTTATAGAATCTGCCAAGTCACCATAATGCAGTACGAATTTTCCGTCAGATTCATGGGGATCTTTATAAAGATGATCAATACGGTCTGTATTGAATGATGAAGAGCGGCGCTTGATACCATGAACTTCGTAACCCTTATCTAGTAGAAATTCTGCTAGGTAGGCGCCGTCTTGGCCGGTGATACCAGTGATTAGTGCTACTTTATTGTTTGCCATGTTTAATTCCTAAAATAATCTTTTGTATATTTTTTTGTTTTAATAAATTTACTGCAATGCATCTATACAGATATATACCGTTTCAGACTTTGCATTAATTTGGCTAATTGGCAACAAAACTCCATTCAAATACTTCTTTACGGTATTTTTCTTCGAGTGGCCGCTTATTATTTTAAAAACATTAGTTGAGCGATTTAGCCTTGAATAAGACATGGTTACCCTTTCTTTTGGAAATTTTGGAGAATTGTATTCAGCCACAACATCCATGTTCTTATTATGATGACGATCTGGAAATAGTGAAGCCACATGTCCATCTTCCCCCATACTCAACAGAGCAACATCAAAATCACCCACACCACTTAAAACTTCATTGTAATGAAGCGCGCCATCATTAGGCCCTAGTTCAGCGTGAATAAAATGGATATTTTTCTTAGGAATTATACTATTCTTCAACCAAATCTGATTGATTAAATTGTCATTTCTATCCTTATCTCCGACTGAGATACAACGCTCATCACCTAAATAAACATGCCATTTACTCCAATCTGATTTTGAATTGCTTAGTATTTTGTAAGTATTCAATATACTATTACCCCCAGTTAGGACTATTTTAAAATCATTGTTTAATTGAATTGAATTGCTAGCAATATTAAGAATATCACACGCTAGACTTTCTGAAAGTTTGTCTATATCTTTAAAAACAATCCAACCATCTCTCAGCATTACTTGCTCCTTTATTCATTCAATAAAATATTTACCGTAAACATATATCAATCAAAATGATAAAAGTTATTTTTGATAGTGGTGTTCGTATGCCAACAATTTAGAATTTAAAATGCATTAAATTATTCTAACTTAAAAAAAATTATAAGCAGCAATTGCAACTTTCTTTATATTTACTCATCTTTCCAATACCAGGATTGAATACGTTTCCTGGATCTAATTTTTTATAAAATTTTTTCAAATTATTGTCAGCTTTATATAAATGACCAACATTATGCTCAGCTGGATATTTAGCTCCTTTTGCATTAAGCAAAGTAAGCATTTTTGACTTAATTTTATCTTTGTTAGCTCCTTTTTTTAAAATGTAATTCCTATGAAAAACATTACATAAAAAGTGACCATAATAAAGTGAATAAATTATATCATCACTTAAATCTTTTGGAATGCTATCAACCCAATCTTTATCATTACGGCGCAAAGCCACATCTAAAGAGATAATACCACCAACCTTGTTATTATGAATTGATTGATAATTGCCAGCAGCACCTCCTGCAGCAAAACGATGCAACAAAGCCTTAGACCCCTCATCATTTGTACAAGAAAAAAAATCAGAACTAGGATTGTTATCCCATTTTTTATCTAAATATTCTTGCATTTCACGAATACCTTCATCACTCACACTTAATATTAAGTGATGCTCATAATTGTTACGATACTCAATCATTTTATCTGGCAAATGCTGTGGAATTAACTTTGCTATATAATACAAAACCTTACTTAGTATGTCAGCAGATAACAATGGTACTCTATTAATCAAAAACTCCAACTTTGCTTTTATTTTGAAAAATTTAGGCATACTTTTGACGCCTAGATACTTAATGGCTAAAAACGTATCCTTACCATACTCTTCAGTTATATTAAAAATTGTACTGTGCAAATATTCTGCCATATCTGGTAACTCTTTAAAATTGGTCAAAATATCCTTTCTTAAATTGGTCAAGATATTTGCATCGTTAGTGCCAAGGTAAAAAATTTGCTCTTTTTTTGGCTTTGGAAATGTATCAGTTCTTACCGCAAAAACTCCAACCTTTCCAGCACAGCCACTAGACTCAAACAACCTTCTATCATCTGCATTAAACCTAGCTGGAGTATTAGATTTAATATCTCTCATCCAGTCGATATACTCTATATCTGAAGCCATTCCTTTATTTTGCACTTTCCTGCAATCAATATCTCCATTTTGAATATTAGTTAAAACCTCCTCAGGAGTGCAGCCTAGTCCACCAATACCCAAGTGATTCACTAAATTTAAGTTACCATCTTTGTCTACTTGTGCATACAATGCAAACTCAGTATATGCAGGGCCTCGTTTAACAAGCGCGCCCCCAGAGTTGTTAGCAATACCACCTATTACGGTTGCACCAATTTGGGAAGATCCGATGACAGAATGCGGAGTGCGATTAATTTTCTGCAATTCATTCTCAAGACTGTGCAAGGTTGCGCCTGACAAACTTATGGCTTGCTCACCATCATTAATTAAATAAATATTATCAATTTTCAATGTATTGATAATAACAACATCCCTATCGTAATCATTTCCACTTGGTGTCGATCCACCAGTCAAGCCAGTATTTGCTGCTTGCATTACAATAATGCAATTTCCTTCAACACAGGTTTTTATTATAAACCACTGTTCTAACAGAGTTCCAGGAGTTACAACAGCCAATGCGCCTCCCTTCCCAAACCTAAACCCTTTTCTATAAAACTGGGTTTCTGAGGGTTGTGTTAGTACATTTTTTAAACCAACAATCTTTTCAAATTCTTTAATTATTTTTGCTTGATTTGAAGTCATACAAGAAAATCCATACTAATGATAAATAAACATAACTATCTTATCTAATTGATGCTACCGCACTACAAAACCTTGAATTAAAGCTATTTGATCCAGTTTCACTCTTGAATGATTCGAATTCAACCCCTTTAAGATTTTCATTGTTTATTTTTTAAAAGGCCTAAAAACTCAATAGCGCTCTTCCCTCTCAGCCAATTCTTTACTATATCTTTTGGTGCGACAGAATTTTTTGATTCTGGCAACATCTGTGAGAGAAGCATAACTCTTCTCATCTATTTTTAGCAGAGCTACTTCAATATCTTGAACAATTAGTTTGTTTTTATTGGTCTTGTTGGATTCTACCATAAATATCTTCAAACCGAACAATGTCATCTTCACCCAAATAAGCACCACTTTGCACTTCGATGATCTCTAGTGGTTCGTTGGTTTTATTCTCTAAAGCATGGCTAACGCCTAGTGGGATGTAGGTGGATTCACCTTTATTGAGCGTTAATACTTCTTCTCCATTGATGGCTGTGGCTGTGCCGCTGACTACCACCCAATGCTCTGCGCGTTTTTGGTGCATTTGTAGTGATAGCTTAGAACCGGGCTTGATATGTAGTTTTTTTACTTGGAAGTTTTTACCCGATTCAATAGAATCGTACCAACCCCAAGGACGATAGACTTTGCGGTGTGTGCCACTCTCGCATCGACCGCTGGCTTGTAAAGATTCAACAATGGATTTTACTTCTTGCGCTTTGTCTTGGCTGGCGATAAAAGTGGCATCTGGTGTATCTACAATAATGAGGTTGTCTACGCCTATGACTGCAACCATGTGATGATCAGCGTTGATGTAACTGTTGGTGGTATCTTGGGTAATAACATCACCTTTGATGACATTACCATTTTTGTCTTTTGTGCCGATATTGTAGAGTGCTGGCCAAGCGCCGATATCGTTCCACTGCGCATCTAATGGTACAACAACAACGTTATCACTTTTCTCCATGAGTGCGTAATCGATAGAATCAGATGACGAGGATTCAAATGCTTGTTTTTCTAGACGGATAAAGTCTAAGTCTTGTGTAGCGTTGTTAACGGCGTTGTTAACTGAATTAACAATGTCAGGCGCATGTACTGTTAACTCTTCAATAAAGATACTTGCTTGGAACATGAACATGCCAGAGTTCCAGAGATAGTCATTAGACTCAAGAAATAAGTCGGCCGTTTTTTGGTTGGGTTTTTCAGTAAATTCTGCCACTGTAAAAACATCTTCTACTGCTGTGCCTTTTTTTATGTAGCCATAGCCAGTATTTGCACCTGTTGGCACAATACCAAATGTAACCAATTTACCACTACGCGCCTGACTGTTTGCAATATTAATTGATTGATGAAACGTCTCAACATCTTGAATAATATGATCGGCTGATAAAACTAACAACACTGCATCACTTGTTATTTTGAGTGATTGTAGCGCTACAGCAGCAATCGCAGGGGCGGTATTCCTACCAACAGGCTCAAGTAATATTACTGGATTTTGAATATTAATTTGTTGACATTGTTCTGCCACTACAAAACGATGATCGGCGTTACAGACAATAACCGGATCCGCAAGATTATCTAGGCCATCTAGACGCAATATAGTTTCTTGGAGCATGGTGTTATCACCAGCTAAAGGTAGATATTGCTTGGGGTATTGTTTACGAGACAGTGGCCAAAGGCGTGTACCTGAACCACCTGAAAGGATAACCGGAATTATTTTCATTTAGGATCCATAATCAATAATTCAGTGAATATCATTTTTTTTAATTCAATTGAAAATATAATGCCCATAACGCCACCACCTACAATAACAAAGTCATATTTTCCAAGATTCATTTTAAAAATAATTTTGAAATTTTTGCTTTAGTTGGAGTAAAAATTACACCCTTTTCAGTAATAATCCCTGTTACTAATTCTGCAGGTGTTACATCAAAAGCAGGGTTGCGCACTTCAACTCCTTTTGCCGCCCACTGACAATCACGATAACCTGTTACTTCTTCAGTTGGACGCTCTTCGATGGGAATATCTTTACCACTCTCGATAGAGCGATCAATTGTTGATAAGGGGCATG
>Ga0233435_1002224_pt1 | contig 16793 bp, 16 predicted proteins | sample SI_122_August201_3_FD_182735 | JGI IMG/M metagenome (GOLD analysis project Ga0233435, IMG submission 182735) | Seawater microbial communities from Saanich Inlet, British Columbia, Canada - SI_122_August2016_135_MG | ecosystem: Environmental > Aquatic > Marine > Inlet | place: Canada: British... | reverse complement strand
GTGTACAACGATATCCAAAGAATGCTGCATATGCGAATCAATCGTTTCCGGCGGGAATATGGTGTAAGTATCCCCATAAACCCTTCGGATCAAAGTATCGAAATGAGAAGAGACAAACTGGATGTTGAAGATGCCATCCCAGCCGGATTGATCTTTTGTTTTATGAGGCCGACCAAGGTGTGAGCCGATAATAATTCGGCAATCTCCATCCGTCAATTCGTGGATCTTCCTGAATGTGAGATCCAGAAAACGTCGAATTCGGGTATCGTCCGCGACTCGATAGAGTCCTTTTGCGGTAGATCGCAGGGGAACGTTAAAATCACACCGGATGAAAATAGTTTTGCCTCTTAAATCATCCGGTTTCAATTCCCCTAACTGGGTCATTCCTATTGAATTGCTGGAGCTTGAGGTAGCCATCTTGATTTCCTACACTATAGAACTGGGGATTAACAAAAACCGGCTGTTTTTGCTAATAAATCCTGATAACCCGGCTAAAATTCTTAACGGGATTATTCGTTAATTCACAAGAAAGTTTTCCTTCTTTTTGACAAAGAATGGTATGATTAAGTCCAGTTGTATTTGGACCCTGATTTGAATGTTGTCATTCGTGCCAGTATAAACTGGCTTTATTTATAAGTAAGTCTGGATTGTTTCCCTTTAGGGGAGAGTTCGTATCATCCAAATAATTCATGGTTTTTAATAAATTTAAAAACAAACTAAATAACATTTTTTTAGGCTTTCCGACAGGAAAAACCAACCCTAAAACACAGACTTCTTCTTTCCTCACCAAAATCGTTAAACTGTGATCCCGACCGGCAGAAAAATTCAACTAGCATTTAATTATTTGAATTATAAAGGTTAATTTTAAATATATCAACCTTTGAGTATTTTAGCCGGTTTTGAAGCCTACCCTTGGTGTTGACCTGCAAAGAAGAGTCAGGAAGAATTTCTAATGAGAAAAACTAAAACAAGCAAAAAAGTAATGTTAATCAATGCCCAGCATCCTGAAGAATGCCGGGTAGTTGTTCTGGATAATAATGTTATCCAGGATTACATCGTGGAGCATTCCTCCCGAGAGCAAATTAAGGGGAATGTCTACTTGGGAGTGATTAACCGAGTTGAGCCCTCCATCGAAGCGGCTTTTGTCGATTTTGGTGGGAAAAAGTATGGTTTTCTGCCTTTCAAGGATGTTTTGAAAGAGTCTTACATCCATACCGGAGAGAAAAAAGCGAAACTACGAATTCAGGATGTTCTAATTCGTGGCCAGCGCATTTTGGTTCAGGTGGCGAAAGAGAGCCGGGATGCAAAGGGGCCTTCACTGACCAATGCCATGAGTTTGGCCGGGAGGTTTCTGGTTTTGATGCAGGGACAAGGAAGCGCAGTCTCGCGGAAAATTGAGGACGAGAGCGAGAGAAAAAAGCTCAAGGACATTGTCTCGGACTTTGATTTGCCGGAAAATCTGGGGCTGATTATTCGTACCGCCGGCTTGGGACAGACCAAGGTCGAGTTGCAAAAAGATATACAGATGTTGCTGAAGATCTGGAAAAAAATCGAAGACGGCCAGAAAGATGAGTCTGCAGGAGGGGCACCGTTTTTAATTTATCAAGAGCCGGATTTAGTTGTCAGAACAGTCCGGGACCATTTCAATAGCGATACCTCCCAGATCATCGTGGACAACCCAGACGAATATAAAGCTTTAAAGGATTTCGTGAAGATGGTTATGCCTCGCAACCGAAATCTGGTCAAGTTGTATAAGGAAACAAAACCTCTCTTCTCTGAATACCATGTCGAAGAACAGATTGAGTCGATCTACCAGCGTACGGTTTTGTTGCCTTCTGGCGGTTCCATTGTGATCGATATTGGTGAGGCCATGGCTTCTATTGACGTCAACTCTGGTAAGACCAAAGGCGGGCTGGATCTGGAAGAAACAGCGGTGACGACTAATCTTGAAGCGGCCAGGGAAGTCGCCCGGCAACTCAGGTTGCGGGATCTGGGTGGACTGATTGTCATCGATTTTATCGATATGTATCAGAAAAGGAACAAGGCGGCTGTGGAAAAAGAGGTTAAGCAGTCATGCAAAACCGACAAGGCGCGAATCAATATTGCCAGAATTTCAAAATTCGGTCTGCTCGAAATGTCGCGGCAACGAATTTCCCCACCTGTCAAGGAAGGGGTTTTTGAAAAATGCGAACATTGTACGGGGTCGGGATTGGTGCGGTCGATGGGCTCCGTGATCCTGAATGTTCTGCGGAAAATTCATGAAACGATTGCGAAGGGAAAGGTGAAAGTGCTTTCTCTGGAAGTATCCCCTGAGGTTTCCAATTACCTGCTGAATAATAAATTCGATGTTCTGGCTGATTTGAAAACGAAGCATTTGGTTGATTTTCGTTTCCAGATCACACCGGGTTTGTCTTATGAGCATTTTAAATTTAAGGTATCTGAAGTATGGGAAAGTGAGGGCGGCCAGGAGGAGGAAAAATCTCCTGAGAAGCCATCGTCCAGAGAAACTCCATCACCCAGAGAAAAGCCATCGTCCAGAGAAACTCCATCATCCAGAGAAACTCCTGCGGTTAAAGTTGAAGAGGACGGTGCGAAAGAACCTGAAAATGCCAAGCCGAGTACAAAAAGAAGGTACACCCGCCGAAAACCCGTTGCCCGTAAAGGGCCTCCGAGAGGAAGGCGTCGGCGCCCCTATGCTTCAAAGAATAAAGAGGGAGTACCGGCCGAAAACTCTACCCCGGATATAAAGAGTGAGGCGAACCCGGGAAATAATGAGCCTGCTAAAGGCAATAATTCCGCAGATATCAGTTCGCCAATGCCTCCAATGCCGAGGCCTTTTATTCGGGAAAGCCAGAATTTGGAGCCACCTGTATCGAATGGACCGGCGACCGATGGGACAGGGGATTAAAACATCACGCCCGGTGGCAGATAGCAAGGACTTAGTTGAGCCGAGATAACTCTTTTCTAGCTAATGAACGCTATTGCCAGTTGGCCCCACGCCTAGTGGCCCCTTAGCAGGGGAGGCAGAGGGCAGGCCCGTTAAGCCGAGATAACTCTTTTCTAGCTAATGAACGCTACTGCCAGTTGGCCCCACGCCTAGTGGGATTTGGCGCAACGAAAGCCGGTGTCCCAAAACCGCATTTCAGGTGGGGAAAAATTTCGGTAGGGTAACATTGCGAACTGTTGCAGAAACCCGTGTTCGCGTTTGTGAATGGAGCCGCCGCGGGTTACCTTGAATTTTTTTCCATAATTTTTATCCTGAAGGGTGGAGTCGGGGTAGGGCTGGTACCAGCTTGATGTCCATTCCGAAACATTCCCGTTCATTCCCCATATATTATAACTGCTGACATCTCCCTTCAGGGTATTTACGGGTTGCACTTGTTTGCCGAAATTAGCAGTGCCCTTTTCAAAATCGTTGCCCCATACAAAAATCCTGTTGTCATTACCACGGGCCGCTTTTTCCCACTCATGTTCTCTCGGCAGGCGTTTTCCGAGCCAATGGCAATAGGCATCGGCTTCATACCAACTGACTCCGCTGACGGGGAGATACATTTTCCGGGTAGGATACTGGGCCTGAGGTTTGAACTTCAGGAACTCTTCATAGGTCACTTCAAACTGGTCTATATAGAAGGCCTCCAGGAAATATTGTTGTTCCGGCTGGGCGTTGAGGGCAGATGTTTTTTCCGACATGAATTGCAGGACAGTGCTTTGGGGATTCAGGCCAAGTGTGAACTCGCCTTCAGAGATAAGTATCATTCGTTCCTCGCCTTCGCAAGAAACAAGAAAAATTAAAGTGAGTGCAATGAGAATTAGTCTATTCAATTATTTTTTCGGGAGATTGGATATTTTCAGCTAAATGAGCATCGGGAGGCGTGAATACGTTGGAACCCGGCTCCGTCACTATATATTCAATCGTGAGGCAAGCCGCTTCCTCGCGGGTACACATCATGGAACGGCAGGCACTTTCCGGCTGGGCACAGTAGTAGTTCAGGATCCTCATTTTCATGAAGAGGCCATTATTTAATTTTAATGCATAAACATTTCTCTTGGATTCGATATTATGGGTTCGGGTCCGGTAATTATACCAACCAGCCAATTCTTTATTGATCAGGTTGCCCAGTGAACGGTGATCTTGAACGTAACCGATTGTCGGAGCGGTTTTAATGTTGTCAAAATCAATCGGGCCCAGATTGATAATTCCGGTTTGCCCCGATGGGTTGGTTTTTCCGCCATTGGAGATAATTTTTGTGCGGCTGAAACCCAGGTCCCAGGAAGCTTGACCCCATTTTTTTGCTTCCGCTTCTGCCTCAGAAATTTGCAGAGTCTTTCCTGTGGCAAACTCCACTAATGTCCAGGAATCTCTGTCTTTAGCATTGACCTGGATAATGGGATTATTAGTGCTGATCTTCTTGATTTTTTTCGGAGGAAGCGGAACGGTTTCAAAATCCTCGATATTTTCCTCCATGTAGTTCAAGGTGGTGTGAAACAAGAGGGTAGCGCCGAGGAGCATTAGAAATATACGTGGTGTTGGATTCATGACCTATTTTAACATAGCCCCTTATAAATACAATTAGTTATGGAAATCTTTGCTTTTACTGGTCTTTCCTATACTGTATAATTGTCTACGAGTATTAAAAATTAAAAGAATGAGCAATGGCTAGCGATAAATATTTTGGTTTTAAAAAAGCGCAAATAGAGAATTTTCTAAAGGCGGAATTTAAGAAGAAATTCAAAGGTAGCGGTAAAATTTCCCTGCGGAAAAGGCAGAAGTTTATAGGTGATGTGACGCGTAAAATCGCTAAACGGTTTGGCAAAGATGTGCTGGTGCTGATCGATTTTTCCAAAGGCGGTTTTTGTTCTGTGGTTTCCCCTGCAGAGACGGAATCGACCGAAAAAGGAAAGCTGATTAAATCTTTTTCTCATCCTCATGTGTTTTATACCTCACATTGTGTGGACCGTTTTAGCGAAAGAATGCACGCAGAGGAAAATTGCGTTATCAAGTTGGATGCGTTTTTCAATGAGGCCCTATTGTCCTACGGCGAAAATGATGGGTTCCTAACGTGCCCGGATGGAGTTTTTGCTTATGATTTAATTGAAGACCGCTTGATTATAAAGACCTATATTAATTTTGATCTTTTGTCTGATGACCAGATAAAACAGTTTTATGGCTCCGGCATGATTTCAATGCTCCCCAAAGAATACGCTACAGAAGATATCTTCGGCACGGACTTTATTCTGGCTGATGAGCACGAGGAATTTCTTGGTAAGTAGATGTTCCCTGAAAAGACAAAAACCTTTAGTCTGACGCCGCATTTTTATTTCTTCATATTCTGCACCATCTAAACTCTCAATTATACTCCGGGCATGATCCAGTTATTCAATGTTGTTAAAAACTATGGCAGTGGTAAACCCGCCCTGAATGATGTCTCGCTCAAAATTGATAAAGGTGAGTTTGTATTTTTAACTGGCCCGAGTGGAGCGGGGAAGACCACCATTCTGAAGATCCTTTTTGGGTGGGAACGTTTTGATGAAGGCCAGGTTTTGGTGCAGGGAATCAATGTTGGCAAGTTGGATGCTGGAAACATACATACTTTGAGGCGCTCCACTGGAGTGATCTTCCAGGACTACAAACTTCTTCCCAATAAAACGGTTTTTGAAAATGTCGCGTTTGCCCAGGAAGTAACAAACCATGACAGAAAAAAGATTAAATTTAAAACATGGGAAGCTTTGAAAAATGTGGGCCTCACACCTAAAAAAGATTCCTTCCCGGCCCAGCTTTCTGGCGGGGAGCAACAGCGCGTAGCCATTGCCCGGGCAATGGTGAATACCCCTCCTATCATTTTGGCAGATGAACCCACTGGAAACCTGGATCAGGAAATTTCTGCCGAGATTTTAAAGCTCTTTGAAGAAATGAATCAGAATGGGGCGACCATTGTGTTTGCAACTCATAGTCAGGATATATTGAGGCCGGGAAAACATAGGGTGATTGTTTTAAACCGCGGAGAGGTTGTCTCATCATGAATTCAGCAGTTCAGACTTTGTTGATTGGTCTTAGGACAACGATTTCAAATATTCGCGCTAACAAACAAACCTTCCTGATTTCTGTTATGACGATTGCCATTTCGGTTGGCATTTTAGGGGTTTTCCTCATCGTGTTTTTCAATTTAAATGGACTCTTGGCGAGTTGGAACCAGCATGTTCAGGTGGTTGTTTACCTTGGAGACGATATTTCTCCATCACAGAAAAGTGACCTGAAAGACCTGTTTAAGGCAAATGCGAAAATCCAGTCGACGGAAGAGGTCAGCAAGGAAAGGGCTTGGCAGGAGTTTAAATTACAACAACGGGATAGTGCGGACCTGGACCTGGGTTTTAACCCGTTGCCTGCTTCTTACCGAATCCGTTTTAATACTTCTGAAAATCGTTCCTTGCATATTAGTGAGTTTGCCGAGCAAATCCGGGGAGAGCCAGGTGTGGAATCCGTGGAGTATGGGGAAAAATGGATTGTCCGGTTTGAAAAATTTATGATTGTCTGCCGGGTTTTCCTTTTGGGAGTGGGTGTTTTATTGAGCCTGGGTTTGATTCTGATTGTTTCCAATACCATTCGGCTATCCATTTACTCAAGGCAGGATGAAATTGAATTGATGTTGTTGATTGGAGCGACCCCTCGCTTTGTCAAAATCCCATTTTTGCTCGAAGGGGTCTTGCAAGGTTTGTCCGGTTCTTTGCTTTCTCTTGGACTTATGGGAGCCATTTATATTTATTTAAAGAACGAGTTTCAGCCCTCCCTTGAGTCCATTGCCAGGGGAATGGATTTTCAGTTCATCTCCCAGCCGTTTTTATGGACCCTTGTGGGACTGAGTGTGCTGATTGGATTTGTTGCCAGTTATATTTCGACCTATCAATTTATGCAGGCCCTTAATAAGAGATGAGACATAAATCCTTACTTTTGGCGGCTTTTATTTTAGGGGTTTCAAGTCTGGTTTTTGCCACGACTGCTTGGTCCGCTAAAAAAAGTACTAAGCAAATTAACTCCTTGCTGGAGGATGAGAAGAAAGAATTAAAAATTTTAAAGGGGAAGATAGCGAGGCAGGAGAAGCTGATTTCTTCAGTGGGGAAAAAAGAAGGGAAATTGCTTGGCAAACTCAAGAAAATTGATAATCAGATAAAGCTGAAGGAAAGAGAACTCAAGGTATACCAGTGGAATTCTCTGATCAATAAAAAGAAACTCGCGAAACTTGAAAAAAATCGTGAGGCAAATAAAAAAGAACTGAAAGCTCAGAAGGTTTTGTTGGGAAAACGTTTTCGCCAAATATATAAGGAAGGCTCTGTTTCTCCTCTTAAGGTTGCCTTTTCATCTGAAAATATGAGCGACCTGTTGCAACGCCTCAAGTATATGGAATTGATTGCGGAGCATGATGCAGACTTGATGGCAGATTATAAAGATCGGCTTGTTGGGTTGAATGCTGAAAAGAAATCTCTTCTTGCTGTCCGGGCGAAGCTGGTGCGTCTGGAAAAAGATGCCATGGGCAAACAGGGCGAGTTTGAAAAGGCCAAAAAAGATAAAAAATATTTTTTGAGGAAGGTTAAGAAAAAGAAACAGCTTGGAATCCGAACCCGTAAAGAGCTTTTAAAGGCTTCGAATAATTTAAATGATTTGATCGGGAAATTACTGACGAAACTGGTGTCCGGAACAGGTCTGGCTATTTCCGATAAAAAAGGCAGGTTGTCTTTGCCAGTGAAAGGCAAGATTCTCAATAAATTTGGCAGGCAAAAGGATAAACAGTTTGCTTCGTTTATTGTTCACAACGGTATTAATATCAAGGTCAGGACTGGGGTGTCGGTGCGCTCGGTTTTTGATGGGAAAGTGCTTTATACAGGGGAGCTTGAGGGCTATGGAAACCTGGTTATTATCGGGCATGGAAAGGAGTACCACTCCTTATACGGTCATCTGGACCGTATTAACGTCAAACAAAATCAGGTGGTTCAGACCGGAGATATTATTGGCTTGAGTGGGGATACGGGATCGTTGATCGGGGAAACGCTTTATTTTGAAATGCGTAAAAACGGCAAACCTGTTGAGCCGGTGCGCTGGTTCAAGACAGCTCGCAGGAAATAGGCGTGTTGTGGTGTGCTTTTGGTAAAATGAGGTCAGGTAATGAGTGCGCAGGGTCCCTTATTATTATATAATTCTGTTACACATATCTATGTCTAGGAGATAACATTTTGAATTTGTCATTGGCAGGTAAAACAATTAAAACCGGATTTGTCCGATTAATGTTCGTCATGATATTGCTGGGGCTACCCACGCAGACTCTTTATGCAGACGAAAATATTGAAGAACCCAAACCGGATACCTATAGCAAGCTAAAGATATTCTCCGAAGTGCTTTCCCTGATTGAGTCTAATTATGTGGAATCAGTTGAAAGTGATGCCATTGTTAACGGGGCTATACGGGGAATGGTCAAATCTCTTGACCCTCACACCTCCTATTTGCCGCCTGCATCGTATAAAGAAATGCAAGTGGAGACAACGGGGAAATTTGGCGGACTGGGCATCGAAATCAGTATCCGGGATGGTATTCTCACCGTTGTTTCACCGATTGAAGAAACTCCGGCTTTTGAGGTGGGAATTCAAGCAGGCGATAAAATTATCAAAATTGAAGATGAGTCAACTCTTGATATGACACTTCAGGACGCGGTCTCCCGACTTAGGGGAGAAACCGGTTCTCCTGTTACCGTTACTATTTTCAGGGAGTCTTTCAAAGCGCCTAAAGAATTTACTATTGTCCGGGCCATTATCAAAGTTCGGAGTGTTGTCCATAAACGTTATAAAAAAGACATTGGTTATATCAAAATTCGCAGTTTTTCAAAAAATACCAGTTTGGATCTGGATAAAGCTCTGGCTGAACTTAAGAGCAAGGAAATATCCAAATTGATTCTGGATCTCAGGAATAACCCTGGTGGATTGTTGAATCAGGCTGTTGAAGTGACGGATCGATTTTTGAATCGGGAAAACCTTATTGTCTATACAAAAGGTCGCTCGGACGAACAGAATATGCGGTTTACCAGCCATGATAAGGTGGCGGGTGTTTCTTATCCGCTAATTATTTTGGTTAATGGCGGAAGCGCCAGTGCCTCGGAAATTGTTGCAGGAGCCTTGCAGGATTTGAACCGGGCCATTATTGTGGGCACACCAACTTTCGGAAAAGGGTCTGTTCAAACAATCATACCGCTTAGCGATGGGTCTGCCTTACGTTTAACAACAGCCCGTTACTACACTCCCAGTGGCCGGGTGATCCAGGAAAATGGAATTGAGCCTGACATCACTATTGAGAGACAAGTCCCCGAAGAAGTGGGAAAGGCTGAAAAAGAAAAAGAACCGGAAGAAAAAACCCGACTCAGAAGATTTTTGCGTGAAAAGGATCTGAAAAAACATTTGAAGGGTAAAAGCAGTATTGGTGGTGCAGTGGAAGAGGAAAGCAGTGAGAAAAACACGATTGAGAAGGGAGAAGCTGAAGAGACCTCTCTCAACGAAGATCTGGCTAAGGACAATCAACTTCAACACGCTGTTTCACTGCTCTCCGGCTGGGAGGTCATGAAAAAAGTGTTTAAGAATTTGCAGGTGCCTCTTCCGGATCCTGATAGCCGTATCAGCATGCACTAACCAGCGTGACGCTGGACCCGACTTTTTGGATACCCGAGAAGAAATATTTTCCTCTCTCCCTTCATAGGGAGGGTTGGTTTTGTTTGCTTCTGATTACCGGCATGCATTTCTAGCCTGCAATTATAGTTGTAAATCACCCCGCCCCCTCTTTGGAAAAGGAGGGGGTCATTTTATAGATACTCATCCCGCCCATGCTCGTTCTTGGCCTAGAAACATCCTGCGATGAAACCGCCGCCGCAGTTCTGAAAGACGGTGACACACTTTTATCCAATGTGATCAATGACCAGATTGGTATCCATTCAAAATATGGGGGGATTGTTCCCGAACTGGCCGGCCGGTCCCATATTGAACGGGTACACCGTGTAATAGAGGAGGCTGTGCAAGAGGCTGGCGCAGAGCTGACGGATCTGGACCTCATTGCTGTCACGATGGGGCCTGGGTTGATCGGCTCATTGCTGGTTGGTCTGAACACGGCCAAGGGCCTTTCTTATGGTCTTAATACACCCATGATCGGCGTGAATCATTTGGAAGGCCATCTTCTTGCTATTTTTCTACAGAAAAAAATACAGTTTCCCTTCATCGCTCTCATTGTTTCTGGAGGGCATACCGACCTGTATCTGGCATCTGATTTTGGACACTATAAATTACTGGGGCGGACCCGTGATGATGCCGCAGGAGAATCCTTTGATAAGGTCGGGAAAATGCTTGGTCTTCCCTACCCGGGGGGGCCTGCCATTGAAAAGCTGGCACAAAACGGAAACGGAAAGGCCCATAAGTTCCCCCGGGCATACCTGGAGAAAGGCTCCCTGGATTTTAGTTTCAGCGGATTGAAAACATCGGTCCGAACTTTTTTACAGCAAAGAGAGCAGGGCAAACATATAACTTTGACAGATGCAGATATTGCCGCAGGGTTTCAGGAAGCGGTCGTTGATGTCCTGGTCGACAAGTTGATCGCCGCATGTAAAAAGGAAAATGTTTCAAGAATCGTTGTAACAGGTGGGGTAGCCGCGAACGGCCCCTTGCGGGAGGCCGTAAAAACTGCGGCGCAATCTGATGGCTTTGAGGCTTCTTTCCCGGATAAAATTTTCTGCACGGATAATGCCGCGATGATTGCCTGTGCCGGCTATCACAAATTTGTTCGCGATAAAAATTTGTTGGCAGACTTTAAGACTTTGGACGCTAAAGCGAATCTCCCGTTGGAATAGATATCCTTAATGCAGAGGAATTGAAATGCGAACTCTGGTTACAGGCGGTGGTGGATTTCTTGGCAGTGGAATTGCCAAATCCCTGCATGAAAAGCAACACGATGTTACCGTTGTCGGTCGGCATCATTATTCTCATCTTCCAAAGGGCATTAAACAATTCCAGGGAGATATTCGGGATTTTGATTTTCTCCGCAAGGTGACTGCGGGAATGGATGCCGTTTTTCACGTTGCGGCCTTTCCTGGAATCTGGGGCCGGGCAGAAGATTTCTACAGCATTAATGTTGATGGTACCCGCAATGTTATTAAAGCCTGCCTACTCAGCACAGTCCCAAAGCTGATTTTTACCAGTTCCCCCAGCGTCATTTATGGGAACTCGAGTCTTGAAGGGGTGGATGAAACGACTCCCTACCCAGAGAATTATTTAAGTGAATACCCTCGTACCAAGGCAATTGCTGAAAAACTTGTGATGGAGGCCAACGGCCCGGATTTGGCTACGGTATCTATCCGGCCGCATTTGATCTGGGGACCTGGTGACCCGCATTTGGTCCCGAGACTTTTGGCAAAAGCAGATAAAGGGCGACTGGTGCGAGTGGGGCAGGGGGAAAACAGGGTCGATATCATTTATATCGATAATGCTGTGTCTGCCCATCTTAAAGCCTGTGATGCGCTACCTTCTGTCGGTGGAAAAGTTTTTTTTGTCAGTGATGGGGAACCGGTGAACATGTGGCAATGGATCAATGAAGTGCTGAAAAAAACAGGCCGACCGGCTGTTACGCGCAGTATTTCTTACCGTACTGCATCAGGGTTGGGATGTTTTTTAGAAAAAATATACAGTTTGGGAAATATCAAAAGAGAACCTCCGATGACCCGGTTCCTGGCTTCCCAATTAGCAACCTCGCATTATTTTGATAGTTCTCTCGCTAAAAGGGATTTGGGCTATGAGCCTGTTGTAACTGCTGAGGAAGGGATGAACCGGCTTATTCAGTCTCTGTCGAATCCCCAAGAAGGTTGATCCGGTGGGCCATGCTTCCGGCACCGAACCCGTTATCGATATTGACCACTGCGATTCCTGGTGCGCAACTGTTCAACATTGTTAGAAGGGCGGAAACACCGCCAAAAGATGCGCCATAACCGATGCTGGTTGGTACAGCTATGATGGGTTTGTCTACCAGACCCCCAACCACACTGGCGAGGGCTCCTTCCATCCCTGCCACGACAATAACCACTCGTGCTTCGTGAATCTGTTCAAGGTTATCGAGTAGACGGTGAATACCCGCTACCCCTACATCAAAAAGAGTTTCCACTTTGCTCCCCAGCAATTGTGCTGTGACAGAAGCCTCTTCAGCGATGGGAATATCCGAAGTTCCCGCACTGATGATGGTTATCAGGCCGCTTTTTTTGCGCTGTTTATTTTTTTCAATGACCAGAGTCTGCGCCATTTCGTTGTATTCAGAATTTTTTGGCAAGGAGGGCTTTAATTTGCGGAAGCTGTCTTTGCCTAACTTGGTCGCTAGAACGGAATGTCCTGCACGATTCATGCTCTGAATAATTTTTTTTATTTGAGCTACCGTTTTTCCCTGGCAATAAATGACTTCGGGCATACCGCTTCGAAGGCCACGATGATGATCAACCCGAGCAAATCCGAGATTTTCATAAGGCAGGGTCTTAAGTTTTTTTATGGCCTGCTGGGGGGTGAGTTTCTGCTGGTGCAGATCATCCAATAGTTTTTTTAAATCACGGGGGTCCATTACAAGCCTTCTATGCCCGTAAACTCGGTGGATATTTCCATTTTCATCAGGTCTTCCAACGCTTGGCCCGGTGATTTGTTTTCATGGAGGACGCGATAGGTCTCTTCTATAATTGCCGCCTGGATATCCAATTTCTTCATCAGGGAATAAGCCGATTTCACAGTTAATACACCCTCAGCTACCATTTTCATGTTTTCAGTAATTTCTTTCAGGGATTTTCCTTTACCGAGCTGGATTCCCAGTTGCCGGTTCCGGCTCAAGTCGCCGGTACAGGTGAGCACAAGGTCTCCGAGACCCGTAAGGCCATAAAAAGTTTCCGGGCGGGCTCCAAGTTTTGTTCCAATCCGGCTGATTTCGACCAATCCCCGAGTAATCAGCGCGGCCCGGGTATTAAATCCCAGACCCAGTCCGTCACAAATTCCCGTGGCGATAGCGATAACATTTTTCAAAGCACCGCCGATTTCTACCCCTACCAGATCGGTGCTGGTAAAAACTTTCATTTTCTCCGTAGCAAAAAGCTCCTGCACCTGTTTTGCCGTTGCGAGAGTTTCTGCGGAAGCTACCAATGCGGAAGGAACTCCTGATGCGACTTCTTTGGCAAATGTTGGTCCGGAAATGGTTGCAACGGAATTATCGATATCCAAAACATCCTGAATGATCTGATGGGTGGTGAGAAGGGTGTCATTCTCAATTCCTTTGCTGGCGCAAATCAATAAACAATCTTTTGCTAAAAAGGGTTTGATTTGAGACAGGGTCTGTCTCATTACGTGAGTAGGGACTACCAGCAGGATTAAGGGTTGCCCCTCGATCGCCGACTGCAATGAAGAGGTGGGTTGAATATTATCGGGCAAGCGATGGCCGGGTAAAAACCATTCATTTTCCCGGGTGCGAGTCAGGATGTCACATAAGTCCTGCTCGTAAACCCAAAGAGATATTTGACTGAATTTTTCAGCCAAGTGAAGGGCTAACGCAGTTCCCCAACTCCCCGCACCAATGATTGAAATTTTTTCGGGCATAATACAGATTTTTTGTAAGCCGACCCCTTGGAGAAATATGGCTTGTTTGGGGTTTGTCTTTATGATTAAATGAAGTCGCTAACCTATAACACAAATTTATCGGAATTTTTGAAAAATTTCGTCAATCGAATAAGGTTTTTACCATGGCCAAAGCCCCTAAAGTCAGTCGAAAAAATTTATTGAAAGAGCCCGATCAGTTTTTATCCGGTTCTGAAAAAGCTATGCTCTATTATACCGATAATCGGGCTACTGTTCTTGGTGGTATTGCCATTCTCCTCATTGCCCTTTCTTCTTTTTTTGGTTTCAAATATTATCAGGAAACCCAGACGCTAGGAAATGAAGCGCTCTATTTTGATATGGAAAAGGCAGTCGAAAAAGACAGCACCTCGGTTGCTGAAGCGAAAGCAATCTGGGGGAAAATAGGGAATGGACTTCAAAAAGAACGGGCTTCGTTGTTATTGGCTGATATCCATTTCCAGAATCAGGAGTTTGGTGAAGCAGAAAAGCTTTATTCAACGGTGATGAGCAATTCATCTGCAGGACAAATCAATTACCAAATGGCACAGCTTGGGTTGGCGCACAGCTATGAGTCTGGAAAAGATTATAAAAAGGCCATTGGGTTGTTCAAATCGATAATTGACGCGAGCACTGCTTTTCCCTTGTTTGAGGTGTATTGGAGTCTTTCAAGATGCTACGAGTTGGATAACGATGGTTCCAACGCATTACTGATTTTGAGAGAAATGCAGATTAAATTTTCCGAGAACCCGCAAGTGGATAAAATAGAACGCCGCATCAAACAGCTTTCTGCCTGATAGCTCGGCTAGACGGGCTATTGTGCTGGCCAGCGGGGTTCTCCGCTAACTTTATGCCAAAAATATCTAAATATTTCGTACTTGTTTTACCGTTCTTTCTGGTTCTCCTCGTTTTATTTCCTCCGGCTATCAGCCATTCCGTACCCTTCATATCTCAGGAAACAGAAATGGCCATGGGCAAAGGTGCCGATGAACAGATTTCCAGACAATATGGAATTTATCAGGATAAAGAACTCCAGATCTACGTCAACAGAATAGGTCAAAATCTGGTATCCCGACTTTCGGACAAGGTTTTTCCACGTTACTATTTTCGTATTGTAGATAGCTCAGAGATCAATGCGTTTGCTTTGCCGGGAGGTTATGTATATGTGACCCTGGGGCTGTTGGCTCTGGTAAACAGTGAGGCAGAACTTGCAGGGGTTTTAGGTCATGAAATCGGGCATATTATATTTCATCATGGTGCCAAGCAGATGATACGCAGCATAGGCTCGACGATCTTTGCTTTGGGTGGGGCTATTGCGAGTCCTAAGAATGCGGGCCAATGGCTTACGGTCAGTACTGCCATGTTTCAGCAGATTAATCTGGGCTATGGTCGGGAAGCGGAAATTGAGTCGGATCAACAGGGAATATTGAACAGCAGGGAAGCAGGGTACAGTCCGTTTGGCATGTCCCATTTCCTTAAAGGCCTGAGACGCAAGGAAATCATGTCCGGTCAATCCTATCACGCCTTTCAGGCGTCCCATCCGGAAACCCGTGAACGAATCGTCAAAGCCCATCTCATGGCCGGACGCATGACCCGCGAAGCGGAAAGTGTTAACAGTTACCGGGATCGATATTTAAACATGATCCGCGGTTTGAAATTTGAAGGACAAAAAAACGCCGGGGACAAAAAACGTTACAAACCAAAATACATTGATTATTACGAGGTTCAGAAGGGGGACACTTTCCAGAGCATTGCGGCAAAAGAGCTGGGTGACAAGAGAAAAGATCTGGGCATATCGGTTCTCAATGGTCGAAGGGAGGCCAGCCAGCCTCAACCCGGTGAGTTATTGAAGATCGTGCGTAACGGCAAATTCAAAAAAGACAAACACCTTTATATCGATCCTGCCATTAACCCTGCCTTGGGTTTGAATCCGGCGCACTAAAAAAATAGCGCATAATTTTGGAAGACTTACTCCTCAATAAAACGCATACCATTCATCTCAAGCCAGAAGGTGAAATCTGTAACCGGCTGAAACAGGGAACCCGCGTCAAAGTGATAAAAAGAAAAGGCGACTGGGCCCACATCACCTGGCGAAGCGGTAAAAAGAAAGGCTGGATTCATCAGCCCTCTGGCGAGTGAGACAATTAGCAATTGCTTTATTTGGCAAATAAAAAACCCCGGACGGGTGACCGTCCGGGGTTTTATTTATTGAGTTAAAGCTTTTATGCCGTCAAAGAGTTGAGGCATGATCCATGCTTGAACCAATTAATCTCTTTATCGTTGAGAGTGTGGTTGACCTGAACAGAATCGCTGGACCCATCTTCGTGCTTGATCGTCATGGTGACCGCTTTTCCCGGAGCCAGTTGATCCAGACCTTCATAACTGATCCGGTCTTTGGCTTGGATCTTATCGTAGTCGGCTTTATCTGCAAACGTGAAGGGCAGGACGGCCTGCTTCTTCAGATTGGCCTCAAAGATTCGAGCGTAAGAATTAGCTACAAACGCGCGGCATCCCATATGGCGTGGTTCCATTGCCGCATGCTCACGACTGGAACCCTCGCCGACATTTTCATCGGCAAACGCGACCCAACCCAAGCCCTGGTCTCTCAGGTTACGAGCGATTTTATTGAGCTCCTGGTTTTCTTCCCCGGTTACCGGGTTGTTGCCTGAGCCGGTTTCTGGATGGAAAGCGTTGGTGGCTCCCAGGAACATATTGTTGCTGATATTATCCAGATGCCCACGGAACTTGAGCCAGGGGCCCGCCTGGGAAATATGGTCGGTTGTACATTTCCCTTTGGCCTTGAACAATACCGGAAGGTCTTGATAGTCCTTAGCCGGATCCTGTTTTGCGAAGGGCTCGAGAAACGAAAGTCGTTCGCTGGTCGGACTGATGACGACTTCTCCCGACATGGTCGGGACTTCATAACCTGCATCCTGCGGGGTATAACCGTTGGGCGGAAGAACTTCTCCGGCTGGCGGTTGGAATTTGAAGTCGTTGCCGTCCTTGTCCTTCAAGCTGTCGGTCAGCGGATTGAACTTCATCGAACCGCCAAACGCCATCGCTACCACTAGTTCAGGACTGCTGATGAATCCCAATGTTTCCGGGTTACCATCGTTACGTTTGGCGAAGTTCCGGTTGTAAGAGGG
>Ga0233435_1002219_pt1 | contig 16808 bp, 18 predicted proteins | sample SI_122_August201_3_FD_182735 | JGI IMG/M metagenome (GOLD analysis project Ga0233435, IMG submission 182735) | Seawater microbial communities from Saanich Inlet, British Columbia, Canada - SI_122_August2016_135_MG | ecosystem: Environmental > Aquatic > Marine > Inlet | place: Canada: British... | reverse complement strand
CGATTTTGTACGGAATTTCAGTAATATCGAACACCGAAAAGGCAGAATAGTCCTGTCCCTGCCCTCTAGCCACGTCAACGGTGATAGTATATGTATGTCCATCAACCGGCTCTTCATGCACATCTAATCCCTCTCTGGAGAATAATGGCTCATTATATGACATTTCTTGCAGTCTTTCGGTAGAAATCAGAGTATTTGTGGAGCCCAAAAACTCTGCCTCATACTCCTGTCTGAAAGCATCTTCACCGATTGTCGATACAGTTCTTTTATGCCATGCTTCATCTCGGCCGGGAACATTTGACCAATGTACTTTGAACGGGTAAAATGTATTATTTCCAGCTTCTGCATCATTCCAGAATTTGTAAAAAAGATTAAATCCATTTGGAGTAGATACAATAATAACTTTGGTTTCTTTACCAGATGAAATCGTAGGATAAACTGAGCGTATGAATTCGGAAGCGATGTGTCTCTGAACGTGAGCAAACTCATCAAGGAGAATACAGGAAAATGAAAATCCACGGATTGCACTTGAAGATGTGGAAGAAGCAATAACCTTACTTCCATTCTCAAGTTCCATAGAACCTTTATTCCATTCTCTTAAACCTTGCTGAAGAAATTTGGGGAGATGCTGATAGGATGTTTGAATTCTACCGAGGATTTCACGAGCAGTGATTGCTTTGTTAGCTAGAACACCAACAATTTTTTCTTGATTGAAAAGAATATAATGTAACAACCAACCGATAGTAGTTGTAGTTTTACCAACCTGTCTACCTGTCTTTACAATAACATTTCTATTTTCAGTTATTGCTTCTACTAATTTTCTTTGAAAGTCATACATCTTAAAAGGAACAAGCCCTTCATCAACGTGTACAATCTTCACATAGTTTTCCAAAAAATAGATTGGATCATCTTTACACTTGATGTATTCCTCTATTTCTTTCTTAGTAAACTTATGTGGTACACCTACACCTTTTAAAAGGTTATTTCCTAAATAGGAATTATCTTCTGGCATATTATTTTTTCTTTTTCATATCAAGAAGTTTTTGAAGTTCGGAAGTGCTACCAATGAAAAGATTATTTTCATTCTTCGTAAGTTTAGATGTTCCTTCAACTTCTTTCTTGGTTTTTTGTAATATCAAAAGTTCTTTAGTAGTTGCAGCTAAAGAATTCATAAGTTGGGTTGCAACCTCAAATGCTCTTGGTTGTTCGCCTTCCTTTGCAATAGCTAATAATTCTACTAGTGCCTCATTACCTTTTTCAATAATGTTATGGTATTGATCTCTTGAGAAATCATAGTCACTTGTTAAGTCAGTAGTATCTGTATCAACTACTTGTGCTTGTTGTATTTCTAATGGTTCATCAATATCAATAATATCATCTGCAATATCTAAAATATCATTCAGTTTTTTTACAGTTTCTTTTTTCATATAGTTTCATTATAAGTCAGTTATAGTTGTTGTTGTATTTATTGGTGCATCATCAGGGTCAGCTGTTGTTGGGTTTGGTACAACATTAACATTAACTACTGGATCATCAATAATAAAATTTGTTCCAGTATTAACATCAACTTCCCTAATAATTCCTTGGTCAGAGGTTGGGCCATACAAATAACCCTGTACTGTAAATGATAGAGTATGAACTAAAGACCTTCTTGAAAGAAAATCACCTTCATAATCATCTTCCGTTGACATACTATTTAAAATAATTGGTATATCTCTTTTTATTCCCAATGATTTCATTTCGTTCATTGTCACATGAAACTCTGGTGTAAAGTACGGCAAAATCTGTTCAAGTATTTGTGAACCATCATCACTATTTAAAACCATAATGGATAAATCAATTTCAAAGTTATATGGGACAGGTGTATAAATAGTTTGTAATGTAGTAGTATTTGCATCAACATTAGCTGTTACTGTTGCTGGGAATATTGAACTGTTAGTTGGTTCACTTGTATTATTTTTAATTGTAACATTTGGTATTGATGTATAACCAGTTCCAGCATTAGTTAATGTAATACTTGTAACAACACCATTTTGCAAACCACTTACAATATTATTTTCTGAATCAGCTACTGTAATTACTGCTGTTGCCTGTGTGCCACCTGTTGGTGGAGCATCTATCTCAACAGTAGGAATTAAAGTATAACCAGAACCACCATTAGTTATTTCAATACTTTCTAATGGGCCAAGCATTTTTACTTCTCTTATTTTTTTTGTTGATTGTAATTTCCTTGTCGTGTCATATGTCATCGTAGTTATTTCAAACGACATTCTTGGAAGAACCATTCCAACGTTTTCTTTTAAATCAGCATTACCTTGAGAATCATTAGCAGAAAATAGTTCACCTTGATCTAATTTAGATAAATACTTTTGCGCAGGGCCATACGCAATAGGAACTTTCAATGTGTTTTGAATAGTACCATTAGACAATGTTCTTTTTATAGTTATATCATTAAATACAGTTCCAAATAAAATAACTATATTTCTTATATTCTTATTGTAGAAATATTTTCCAAACATTATAAATCTCCCTCACTCCAAGGATCAATTTCACTAAAATCTAAAATGTTATCACCCTCTGTTTCAAATATTTTATTATCATCATATTCAGATGTTGAAATAACTTGGTCATCCTGTGATTGAATAGTATTTGTATGGTCACTACCTCTACTGTTTACGCCTACACCTTGAATAGTTTCACCATCTTGAAATGCACCAGAAACACGATAAACATCTAATAAAGTACCAGCCATTGATGAAACTTTAGCAGTAGCACCAGATGATTGTCCAGTAATAGTTTCACTAAGTACAAATTTTTCACTATCATTAAATGCTGTACCTACTGAAAATCTTCTTGTTACTGCATTTTGTCTTTCAATCTTATCAAATACAGCACCCATCTCATCTACAGAAACATCAAATAACTGATTGTTATAACGAAACAATTCACAATTTAATTCATATACAGTATTTTTTCCTAATGTGTAAAATGGTTTTTCGTGTTCGACAAATTTAATTTCATATAAACCTTTACCTAATGGAAGATAAATTAAATCACCCTCTCTTGGAACGCGAAGGCTTACTTCTTCTAAAAATCTTTCTTTGTTTACAATTAAATTTAATTCGTCTTGTATATCTAAACCAAATTTAGAAACTGCATCACCAGAACCTTCAAATCCTTCTGGTGTATTAATATACATTTCTACTTTTCTAACAGAAATAAATCTTGATGTTGGTTCTTCATTATATATTGTATCTTTCTCAGAAGTCGATTCTCGTACAACATACATTATTTCAATTCCATTTATTTCAATTACTTCTTTAGTTAAAGCGTTAAGCAATTCCTGTTGTGGAAATGAATTAAAATTTCTAAAATAGTTATTAACTGGCATATTAACCTACATATCCGTCTGCTGGAAGTTCATAAGATAAACTCATTTGTTCTTCTATCTTTGCAATTTCTTCAACTGCTTCATCATATATACTTTTACCATCAAGTGTAATACCACCCGGCAATACAACTCCTTGAAACTTTTTCAAGTTCTCACCCCATTGTCGTTTAATTAAAGCTGTTGTATATTTCTTTAGAAACATATCATTCCATACTTCACCATACTGTGAAGGGTCTAATGCACGATATGCTTCAATAACTAAAACATCGTTCACATTAAATTTTTCATTCCAATCAGCTTCTAAATAAACTCTGTTTTGTTTTCTATTAAACATCATTGTTGGTGCAATAGAAAATAATTGTTCAACTAATGAAAAATTCTGTTGTGTCATTTCCCATTGAATCAAAGAAGAACCAGAAAAACTATTTAAATCATTTAGTCTTAATTGATATTCTTCATTAAAAAATCCACCTTGAAATGAATCAAAACTAGGAATAGGTAATACCCTAACAACACTAATAACAGGCCCACCTACAGGAGAAGCAGGATCACCCATAGGAATATATTCATTAGTTATATCTTCAGCTGTTATCAGGTGTTTGAGAAAAACTTTTTCTACACCATCAAAATGATATTCTTGAAAATATTCTAATGCATCATCAACTCTTTCTTCAAGTTGATCTTCATCAATGTTTATTTCAATTACAGGTTGTCCTAACCTTCTTAAACAATAATCTATTAATCCCTGTCTTGAGTTTACACTAGCCATACTATTTTCCTTTTATTATTGTGGGGCAATTCCCATTGGCTCAAGTTGTTTCAATATATTTTCTTTATCTTCTGCTGCGATTTGAAGACGAGCCTCAAGTTGAACAACTACTCCGTTAGCTTCATTGACTTTACCTTGAAGAACATTAATTATTTTTTGTGCATAGTTAAGTTGTGCCTGCACTTGTTCAACAGTAACATCAGGATCAACTGGTGCTGGTTTTGCTAATGGTGTCGTTTTTGGTTTTTCTTCCTTTGCTTCTTCTTTTACTTCATCAGTCATTTCATAGACTCCTTTAATATAGAATTATTAATTACTTTCTTTTTTTCTTCGATGGTTCATCAGCACGTTCTATTCTATTCTCATCAACTTCTAATCCATAACGTGTTCGTATCATCGTATCCAGCTTTAAAATATCTGTCTGTAATACTCTAATACGATCTATAAGTTGGATAAGTATATCTGTTTGATACCCTATCTTCCCTGTAAGTGAATCTTGTAGCCACTTCACAATTTTCCAAAAACCCCACCCAATCAATAACAAACCTACGATTGGCACGCCTAATTTTTCAATTAGTTCGGCAGTCTGGTCTAATTGCATTTATTTACCTACCTATTTGTATGTATACTACTAAAAAAAACAAAGGGGGACAGGGAAAACCCCCATCCCCCTTCAGTGAATCTACTACTATGTTGTTTCTAAGTTAAAAATAACCTTAGAAAGTACCGCCGTCAACTTCATCAGACCACACTGGAGCTCCACCAGAAGAAACCATAAGTTTCTGACCAGCTGAACCGATTGTGAGAACTGTCATGTCAGCTGTACCAGCACCAACTAGGATACCTTCAGCAGTAACAGCTTGAAGACCAGTACCACCAAGGGTAACAGGCATTTCAGACTGAACAGACCATGTTCCACCTGATACTGTACCAACACCAGTTGAGCTAGATGTATCAATACCAAATCCACCATATGTTGATGTAATGATATCTGCGTTCCATGTACCAGCTGTAATCGTACCAAGACCTGTGATAGCTGTCTGTGAAGCAGTTGTCAATGTACCGTCAATGCTTCCGAAAGCAGCATCACCCAAAGAACCAGTCATTACTTCGCCGGTATTGGTTGCATCTTCGATGAACTTAAATTTCTTGTCGGTATCATCCATACCCATCCAAGAGAACTTTGCAGCTGCGCCATATTTCATTGCAACACCACGATCTTTACTATCAGCTGCGTTAGCACCCAATGTAAAGATAGGATCAGCAACTGTAACAACAGTTGAATCAACTGTTGTGGTTGAACCTTGAACAGTCAAGTTACCAGAAATTGTAACATTACTTGAAAGATCAATTTGAACAGCAGCACTTTCTGTACCACTTGATTGAATATTCAAGTTGTTGTCTACGTTAGACAATGTTGCAACGTAGTTACCAGTTGTATCTGTTCCCAGAGCAACAGCGTTAGCTGCAACACCATTTACAGTTGCAGTACCATCAGCACCAATTGAAACATCACCAGAAAGTGATTTATTATCCCAAGAATTTGTACCATCATAAATTAGAACCTGTGCAGTCGATGGGTTAACAATATCTGTATCAGATGCCTGTGAGATAGGATTAGTATTAGCAAGAAGTTCTTGCTGGACAAATGCAGTTGTTGCGAGTTGAGTTGTGCTTGTAGTTGTTGCAGCTGTAGGAGCTGTTGGAACACCCGTCAATGGAGTATTGTTCAAGATATCATCAGCGAAAGCAGATGTTCCTGTACCACCGATTGTACGAACAACAGCACCAGCTGATGTCATATCACCGATATACAAAACACCTTCTCCACCACCTGTACCATGATCTACCCATGCCAATTCACCTTTAGCAAGACCAGTAGGTGCTGCATTAGCGGAGGATCGTTTAATTTGAATTGTATTAGCCATTTTTATTATTTCCTTTTAAATATTTATTGTTAGGTTTGTCACTTTAAAAAACATTGTAATCATTAAATAAAATTCACATCCTACTCCATTGTCATTGTATATTTTAAACCCACCACTTATAATTTTTTAGAATACACCACCATCATTATCGTTGATAACTTCTATATCTATTGGAACGAATTTTTCTGTTGTAGAGTCATATACTAAAACATCATTATCGTTCAAACCAATTTTATTTACGTCTGATAAATCCACCAATGGCGGTGTAACACCAGACCCAGTAGCTGCAGCTGTGCCTAATGCGGGTGAAAATATTGGATTTCCGTTATTAAAATTTACTTGTATAGGCATTAGATTATTGTTACCTCTGGTCTAATTGTTATAATACCGTCAATAACTCTTTCTTTGGGTATTGAAACATAATCACTACCACCAGCATCAACTGTTATAGAATTTACTATTCCATTCGCATCAATAGTTGCAGTAGCAGTTGCACCAGAACCTCTTACATCACCAGCACCAAGAACTCTTGTATCAGTAATAGTTACAGCAGGTGCTGATGTATAACCAGTACCAGCATTTTCAATAGTTATCTCTGATATAGCACCGTCTGCATTAACTTTTGCAAAACCAACAGCACCAGAACCACCACCACCTGTTATGGCAACAATAGAGCCTGTTCTATTAGTCAACTCAACATCATACACCCATTTTCCATTTTTTAAATTAGATGTTTGAATTGGTGTTAATCTCAGCTGTATTTTACCAGTAGCAGCATCCATAACAACAACTGTAATGTTTTCTTTAGGAGAAACAGATTTATAATGTCTTCTTATTTGTGACGCAAGAGTGTGACCTGTTATATCCCTTGTCGAACCATTTGTATTCATCAAGTTAATATCAGCCATCCAATTTTGTCCAGCATTTAAATCTTGATTCCATTTTACTGAAGCCATATTATTTACCTTAGTGCATTATACTTTATATTTACAGTTTAGCTCGTTCAGTTGCAATCAACGCTTCTTGTGCATCAAGCCAAGTTGAGTCTGCGTGTGCTTCACGCAATCGTCTTTGAGTTACTTGCCCTTCTAATTCACTTATTTCTTTAAGAGCATTGCGTGTCGTTTCGCCATCTACCCACTCCTGTTCTTCCAAGTCCCTAGCATCATTCTCTTCTTTTGTTAGCTCGACTGTGATGCTACCTGCTGGCCCTGCTATTACTTTAGTTCTAGTCATTTATAATATCCTTTTTTAGTTTTAGTCATTTATAATATCCTTTTTTATGCGTGGGCTATGCCGTAAACTGACAGTCTTCCAGAGATTATGTTGCCGGCAGCAAAAAGAAACTGTATTCGATCAAGCGTGATAGCTGTAGTCCTAGCACCAACTCCCCAATTAGATGAAAATCGACCTGCCGCACTGACATTTATACCGACCCCGCTAAACGTTGAGAAGGCACTCGCATCATTTGGGGAATGTAGATACCACATACCCCCATAAGTTTTTCCAGAAGAGTTGCCGTTGTCAGCAGACAATCTTATTTTACTACCCGATGTAGCTTGGTCAGTCCCTACAACGGCCGTAGAATCTAGGCGGTTCACCATACTGTAAGAATAACCCGACTCGTCTATGCCAGAACTGTCGCCACACCGTAACCAAGCGTCCCTACCATTAGTCGCAGGGGCCAGAGCCGACATTGCAATAGCATAGGTATCGTAAGTAGCATCTAGACCCGTTATCGTAAGAGATGCTGAATTACTTGCTTCAGCAGTCCCTATCAAATTCCAAGAACCACCACCAGCTTCCGCATACGTCTGATCGCCTCTCAAAAAAGTACTGGAGGAAGCCGTTCCTGTTCCAAGCCTAGCTGTGGGTACTGTGCCACTTCCTATATTAGTAGCGTTTAAAGCTGTGAGATTAACCCCACTACCAGCAGGAAGTGTGGCAGGGAATCTTGCATCAGCTATAGTCCCAGTTAACTTACTTGCCGCCAAACCTTCTATTGAATTATCTACTACTTTTGATAAAGCCATTTATCTTTTCTCCTTTAGTTTTTATTTCTTAACTTTAACCCAATGCAATTGCCATTGTTACAGCATTTGATTCAGCAGGTGCTGTTGACATTGTAGTTCCATCTGCAAATGTAATTTTATTTCCAGACATTATGTGAATACCATCACCCTTGATTTGTATAACAGCTCCACTTGAACCAGCTTCTTGAACATGAAACTCTATGATAGCATCTTCACTTGAAGCTGATGCATCTGCAATCTTACTTGTTATCTTTGCAAAAACAACTTTATCACTATTATCATTCTCACCTTGAAATTTAATTTCTCCGATTGCATCAGAGTCAAAGGGTGAAAAAGAATTTCTATATAAATCTAATACTGGCCCTGCAGCTGCACTAGTATCAGTAGATATTAATTCCAATACCGTCTTACCTACAACAGCATCAGATACCGTAACAATTGAATCATCTGATTTTCTAGTGTATAACTTCTGATCTGCAATGTTCATGCAAATCTCACCAACTGCAATATCACTTGTAGTAGGTATAGAATTAGATGTTTCGCTTCTTTTTATTTTTATAATGTTCGCCATACATAACCATCATCTCATTTAAAATAAATTAAAGCCAAGAAGGCTGTGAGTCACGATTAATGTGATCTTCTGTGACGATATATTTATCTAAATTATTTTTATATTTATTATAGAATTCTTCTGTGCATCTAAGATTTGCAAAGAACCCGTGATAATATTTTTTATGTTCGATAATATGTCCTCTTGCATGATACCTAGCAGGCGACTTAATTAACTTTGAAAATGGATTTAAATCATATTCTGCAGCTGCAATACACCATCTTTCTTTTTTTGTATTAACATCTTTCTCAGTTAAAAATGGAAGATATGTCAATAAATCTAATTCTCCACGGGTACTTCTTAAAAGAAACTCTTTCCTCATTGTTTAATTCCCTTTTTAATTGTTATCAAGTATTTATAAGGTCAAAATAGGGGGATAATAAATATCCCCCTATTTTTAAATTAACCGAGAGCAATTGCCATTGTAACAGCTGTTGGATCAGACTCAACCATAGCAGGTGCTGCCCAAACTCCATCACCTCTTAGGAATGTAGAGTTACTAGCAGTTCCTGTTGCTGACAACATTGTAGGTGTAACGACACCAGCTGCGATTGAAGCATTTGCAACTGTACCTGATAACATTCCACCGACTGCTGTTGTTCCAACATTGGTTGAATCAGCTGCCCATGAAGGATCGTTTGCACCCATTGTGAGAACTTGACCAGAAGAACCTTTTGCCAATCGAGCATAATCCGTTCCATTGTAATAAAGGATATCACCACGAGCATCACTACCCATTGCAATCTTCGCACCCGTTACAGCATTGTCTTGAAGTTCTGCAACCGTGATTGCATTGTTGGCAATGTCTTCAGCAACGATAACATCTGCTGCAATCATTGCTGTTGTAATGGTGTTGTTAGGAATCGTAATGTTAGAAATCGTACCCGTAACATCACCACCAACTGCTGCATCACCAATAGTTGTATCGGTATCGTCAATGAATGATAATACACCAGCACCATTGGTAGAAAGAACTTGACCAGATGTTCCGTCCGTTACTGCAAGTTTTCCAATTGTGATTTGATTATCAGCAACTTTAGTTGTAGTTATTGCATTTGATTGTATGTTTGTGTTACTAACTGATAATCCTGCAAGCTTACCATTTGTTATTGCACCATTAGCAATTTTTGGTTCGGTAACATTCAAATCAACAATACTTGCTGTTACTACTGCGTTTGAAGCAAGTTTATCAGCAGTTACTGCATCATTGATAAGTTTAGTTTCCGTTACCGCATTAGATTTGATATGGTTAGCATCAACTGCGCGCAATGTATCATTAGAAGCATGGTCAGCCAATTTAGTAGATGTTACTGCATCGTTATTAAGTTTGTCTGTTGTAACATTCAAATCAACAATACTTGCTGTTACTACTGCGTTTGAATCAAGTTTAGCAGCAGTTACTGCATCATCAGCAAGTTCAGCAGTATCAACTGCGAGTGCAACAATCTGTGCATTTGAAACAGAACCAGATAAATCACCACCAACTGCGGAAGCAGCAACATTTGTTGGGTCAGTAATAAAAGATAGAACACCAGAACCGTCCGTTGATAGAATCTGTCCTGCTGAACCATCAGTAACACTCAATTCAGTTATACCAACTGAATTTTGATTTATTTCAGTTGCTGTGATTGAATTAGCAGCAATCTCATTTGCACCAATTGCATTTGCAGCAATTTGAATATTGGAAACTGTACCTGTAACATCACCACCAACTACTGTACCACCAACGTCTGTAGAATCTGCAGCCCATGAAGGTGCAGTTGCACCACCATTCATAGTAAGTACTTGACCAGCTGTACCTTTAGCAAGTCTTACCCAATCAGCACCATCGTAGTACATTGTGTCACCAGTTGCTTCACTTGCAAGTGAAATCTTAGTACCATCAACAGCATTGGTAGCAATCTTAGAACCTATAACTGCATTGTCTTGGAGTTCTGAAACCGTGATTGCATTAGCAGCAATGTCTTCAGCAACGATAACATCAACACCTAAATGTGCTGATGTAATAGAGTTAGCAGCAATTTCTGTTCCACCAACTGCACCAGCACCAATCAATGCTTGTGTAATCTGATCGTTACCAATATTTCCTGTTTGAATTGTACCAGCAGCAATGTCACCAGAAACAATTGTTCCATCAGCAATTTTTCCAGATGTAACAGCATCGTCACTAAGTTTCAAGTTAGTAATAGAACCATCAATAACCTGAACAGCATTTATTGCAAGAGAATTTGAATCCTGATGCTTACGGAAAGAAAGATTTTGTAGCTCCATGTCTGTAACAACATTAGAATAAAGTCTAAAGTTTGACAACCAACCACTACCAGAAGTTAAACCAGTTCCGTGAAAAAACTTAATTGTAAATTGACTGGCTGAACTATTTGTAGGAACAGTAACAGATGTATCAGGTAGAGCAGAAGACAAACTACCATTCTGTGCCATATGAAGTCTATTAGATTTTATTGCCATAACATTTCTAAAATCTTCATGTCTTGTATTTGTAAAACCAGAAGATAAAGGACTAGATGCCAACTGTGAAGAACCATTGGTAGTAACATTAATACTTGCATTACTCAATAGTGAAATGTAGTTTGCATTAGTAGCATCTTGGTAATGATAGATGGGTGTAACTGTTTCAGTAGTATTCAATGGAGTTGCATCAATCCAAATTGACATACCAACATACCAGTTCCACATATTCTCTGTATCTTCAATGTATGCAACGTCTGCTGTTCTTGTAACAGAAACAGTAGTAGTTGGGATATATGAAGTTGCATAAGCTAGTTCTTCAACTTGTGCTCCCCATAGATACATACCAGAACTAGATACAACTGTATAGTCATTAGAAACAGCATCATCAGGGCGTGATTTGAAATAAACGTCTGTAGTTGTACTTGCACCAGCTGTGAAAGATACTTGACAACGATACCAACCATTAGCATACTCTTCAATAGAAGCTGCATCAACTGTTCCACCACTAGCACCAGTTGCACCAGTTGCTAAGTTGAATACCTGTGAGTATGTTCGACCTGCACCATCATCATCTTCATTAGAAATTTCTAGAAAGTTATGTACATTCTTTTTAGCCCAAACTGAAACTGTGTAAGAAGTTCCACTTGTAAAAGTAAAACCCTGTTGTCGAACCGCAACAATTTTATTATCACCAGAAGCACTAGCAACAACACCGTCTGCGTTTGTTGTTCCATCAGGAGACTTAACAGCATTCGTATTAACTGTTGTAGCATTTGTCAATGTTGATGTTGATGTAATCCAAGTTGTTCCAAAATCAGCTGACTGAAGACAAGTATTGGTTGATGATTCTTCAAGTAACCAACCTCTTAATCTACCCGTATTCGCAGGATCAGAATGATAATCTTGTCTAATAGTATTAGCTGCAAGCGTCTCAACCAATCCAATACTATTGATTCTTGTAGCAGAAGAACTACGGGAAAAATTCAATTGTGATGGGACTGCACCAGTAGAATTTAATGATAAAGTACTTTTTACTGTTGACATATTATTCGATCCTTTGTTCTAAATATTTATGAGTATATGTTTGTATTTATAATAATGTGTGTACTCAATTGTGTGTTAAACTTTTTTATTATTGTTGTTTGATGGTTTAGTGTTGTTGACCATTTGATTATCATACTTGTCACACTTGCTGTCCACCCGATAATTCCCTACCAACAGTCAAATTCCCCACATCGGTAGCGTCACCGTCTGAGCTGAAACTAAACTTGTCTATGATATTGTAGGTAGTGTATCCACCACTAGTATATCCGCTAACTGTCGAAGACTGCCCAGCTAAAGAATACCTACCCACCGTTAAATTACCTATGTCGGTAGCGTTATTATCAGAAGAAAAAGAAAATTTATTAATTACATTAGCCGCAGATGATTTTCCCCCCGAATTATACCCATTGGTAAATGATGATTGACCAACACCATGTTCCATCGTAATCGAAAGATCGCCTACATCAGTGGCATCTCCATCCGAACTAAAACTAAACTTATCAATGACATTTGAACCTACGCCTCCGCAAGTATAGCCATGCGTTGGTGAGGATTGCCCCCCACAGTACGCCCTAGAGACAGATAAATTGCCTACGTCTGTCGCATCATTATCTGCAGCAAAAGTAAATTTGTCGATAACATCCACTCCAGCGTTACCACCAGACGTATAACCATGAGTTTCATATGATTGACCCGCCATGTATCTTCTCGCAAGGGTTAAATCGGCTATGTCTGTCCCATTACCATCAGTAATGAAACTAAATTTATCTATATCAACGACAATTCCCGCCTTCACCCCACCAGTATTGTACCCGTTAGTGGAGGACGAATTTGAAGACCCTTGTCTTGTGGCTGTAGATAAATCACCAACGTCAGTAGCGTCACCGTCTGAGCTGAAACTAAATTTATCTATTATATTATAATTACTACTAGAAATTTGCCCACCACTTGAGTAACCAGAAATTGTGCCGGGAAACGTCCAAGGCTGTACATCACCATCACCACCACCAACATTATACCAAACATTTGAATCTGTGGTAGCGTCTGTGCAGGCAAATAAATTACTATCTGTAGTGTTGAGCCATAATGCACCAACACCATCAGAAGGATTAGTATTGGTTGCAGGGTCACTAGCACTCTTTGTAATACCATCACCAATACCCGTCAATGCTGCAGCACTAATAGCAGGCATTGCACCAGTAAGCTTACTGGCAGCCAAACCAGTTATCATATCGTTATCAACTTTTTGTCTGCTCATTTGTTAATCCTTTTTTTATATTATTTGTTTGATGGTTTATACTTGATGACCTGCTGGGCCATAACGTCCAACTGTTATATCGCCTACGTCTGTGGAATTTGCTGACGCAGCATATTCAAATTTCTCAATAACATTTGATGAACTACTGCCACCTGATAGATAACCATGTGTAGTTGCTGATTGACCTGCTTGATTTCCTCTAGCAACGGTCAAGTCGCCTACGTCTGTAGCATCAGCATCTGAAGCAAAAGTAAATCTATCAATTACATTAAACGCTGGTAATACACCACCAGATGAATAACCATGTGTAGATGACGATTGGCCAGGTACATATCTTCTTGCTACTGTCAAATTAGCTACATCAGTTGCATTACCATCTATAGAAAAACTAAATTTATCTATTGTATCAGAATTGGGGCCAGCATATCCACCAGAATGATAACCATGTGTCTCAGAAGATTGTCCAGCAGCAAATCCATTAGCTATTGGCAAGTTGCCTACATCTGTTGCATCAGCATCTGAAGCAAAAGTAAATTTGTCTATTGTGTTATTTGTAGTCGGAATAAAACCACCAGAAGTATAACCATGTGTTTCTGAGTTGTGGCCAGAACCACCATCTCTTCCAACAAACAAGTTGCCTACATCTGTTCCAGTAACATTTGATACAAAAGCAAACTTACCTATTGTATTACCATATGGATACACACCAGCAATATAACCATGAGTAGTTGAAGATTGACCAGCAGAATAACCAAAAGTAGTATGTAAGTCGCCATGATCTGTTGCATTACCATCAGAAGTAAAACTAAATTTATCAATTACATCTTTATTCGGAGTTCTACCACCAGAAGTATAACCACTAATAGTTCCTTGAAACGTATAAGGCTGTACATCACCAGTACCAGCTCCAATATTTGTCCAAACATTTTCATCTGTAGTAGCGTCACTACAAGAAAATAACTCACCGCTTGTAGTATTGCCCCATAATGTTCCTAAGCCACCAGAAGGATTAGTATCGGTAGCAGGATCACTAGCTGACTTTGTGATGCCGGGAACACCCGTCAATGCACTCCCATCAACCGTAGGTAAAGCACCACTCAATTTACTTGAAGATAATCCTTCTATTACCCTATCTGTTATTTTCCATGTGCTCATCTGTTAATCCTTTTTTATTTATTGTTTGATGGTTTAGTATTGATGTCCAGCAGTACCATGTCTTCCCGTTGTTAAGTTGCCTACGTCTGTTGCATCAGCATCTGAAGCAAAAGTAAATTTATCTATTACATTACTATTAGAAGCACCACCAGAAGTATAACCATGTGTCGTTGATGATTGACCTGACACATAACGTCTACCAACTGTCAAGTTGCCAACGTCTGTTGCATCAGCATCAGAAGCAAAAGTAAATTTATCAATTGTATTTAGAGTATTTGCACCACCAGAAGTATAGCCATGTGTCGTTGATGATTGACCTGCTGGGCCATAACGACCAACTGTTAATATACCTATATTTGTCGAATTAGCATCTGAAGCAAAAGTAAATTTGTCTATTCTATCTAATGTGGATGCTTCACCACCAGAAACATAACCATGTGTATTTCCTGATTGACCAGTTACATTAGTATTAACCATTGTCAAGTCGCCTACGTCTGTTGCATTAGCATCAGCAGAAAAAGTAAATTTCTCTATTACATTTATACTTTGATTAGTTCTACCACCAGAAACATAACCATTTGTAGATGAAGTTTGACCTGACAGATTTGTTTTTGCACCTGAAAGATCACCTACATCTGTTGCATTAGCAATTGAAGAAAAATTATATTTGTTTATTATATTTAAGGATGCACCACTATAACCACCAGAAGTATAACCATGTGTAGTTGAAGATGAACCAGCACAATAATATGTAATTGATGTCAAATTAGCCACATCTGTTGCATTACCATCTGCTGTAAAACTAAATCTTTGTATTTGATTTGTAATAGGGGTATAACCACCAGCAGTAAACCCATAAGCTGTACCACCACCAATTCCACCAAATTGGAGAAGCTGAACATCACCAGTACCAGCTCCAATATTCGTCCAAACATTTTCATTTGTAGTAGCATCTGTTAACATGAACAACTCACCACTTGTAGTATTAAGCCATAATGTTCCTAAGCCACCAGAAGGATTAGTATCTATTGCAGGGTCACTAGCATTTTTTGTAACACTATCGGGAAGACCCGTCAATGCAGAGCCATCCAGTGCCGGTAATGCACCACTGAGTTTACTAGCAGCCATATCTGCTATCATTGCATCTGAAACTTTTTGTGTGCTCATTCTTTAATCCTTTTTTGTATTTTTATATTAGGAATTATGTGCGGTGTTCCATGCATCAAGTTCTGCTTCGACTTCTGCATCAGACATATCGGAATAAGACATATCTTCATTTTGTTTCTGCATAGGATACTTTGCATGAATAGCAAGTTGACGGGTTTTCATTTCTGCGAGAGTTAAATAAGTAACTGTATCAGGGATGTAGTATTCAGAAGGATCAGGTACTAGACCAATCATTGAATAGTCATCGGGGTTAGAGTAGTAACCACCGTTTTCAACGAAGCCAGGTGTACACATACCACGACCAGTTACAGAAGCGTGTAATTTGTATTCTACAATTTTCATTTTTTAATTCCTTTTTAATGTTGTTATGATTGTACTACTATTTATAATATTTTTATTACTTGTTTGATGGTTTAGTGTTGTGTTTTATACTTGTGTTCCTGCTGAGCCACCCCTAGCAACTGTTAAGTTTGCGATGTCTGTTGCATTACCATCTACTGTAAAACTAAATTTTTCTATCATATCAGTCCAGCCCGGGTAATAATTACCAGAAATATAACCATGTGTAGTTGATGATTGTCCAGAACTATATCCTCTAGTAGTTGTCAAGTCGCCTACATCTGTAGCATCTCCATCTGAAGAAAAACTAAATTTATCAATTGTATTTGTGTTTACATTTGGATTTGTACGTCCACCAGCAGTATAACCATGTGTAGTTGACGATTGATTTCCAGAATAAGACCTAACAACTGTCAAATTGCCTATATCTGTTGAATTACCATCAGTAACAAAACTAAATTTATCTATTACGTCTGAGTGTGCAGGTTGTGCTCCACCTGAACTATAACCATGAGTAGGTGAATTTGTACCTGTTCTACCAATGGCACTAACTGTCAAGTCGCCTACGTCTGTTGCATCTGCATCAGCAGCAAAAGTAAATTTATCTATTTCATTTCTTTTTGTGGCAGGTGATTCAATACCACC
>Ga0233435_1002218_pt1 | contig 16818 bp, 18 predicted proteins | sample SI_122_August201_3_FD_182735 | JGI IMG/M metagenome (GOLD analysis project Ga0233435, IMG submission 182735) | Seawater microbial communities from Saanich Inlet, British Columbia, Canada - SI_122_August2016_135_MG | ecosystem: Environmental > Aquatic > Marine > Inlet | place: Canada: British... | reverse complement strand
TAATATATGTTTAGATAAATAACTACGGACCGAATAGGTAATAACGTTTATTAGACCATAAAGAAGTAACATAATAATACTCTATAATATAACCATATGATATTAATTAAATTAAATTAAATTAAAACAATACCTTTTTTAGTTCTGCGCGTTTTTTTAAAGTATATATCTGTTGTTTATGTGCTGCCAAATATTTCATTAATTTATCTAAATCATCACCATTTAGATTATAAAACTTTATAATACCCATTAATTTGTCCATATTTTCCTTCTTAATATAATTAAAAAATAAATCGGTAAATTGACAAATAATATTAGTATTGGACATTTTGAATATTTTTATTTTTAGGGCATTTGAATGTTTTAGATTACTATATTCCTGTGATGTTTTATTGAGTAATGTAGAAAAGTTCAATGTTGAGTAACTATTATATGATTTTTTCTCCATATTTTCAATTAGATAGGATGTTTCGGCGCATTTATAACTACAATTAATACCGCTTAATTCCCAATGTTGATTAATATATATATTATAATCCATCTTATCCGAATCCGAATAATTCTTATATATTTTCAGTATATTCGTTAATTTACTATCATCCGAATCTTTCTTATTTTTAATGATATATTCGCCGAAATTTTCATATAAGATCATGGGTATAATGGCTTTATTGGACTCGTAGAGGGACATTATGGAATCTAAATCCTTATATTTATTGAGTATTTTGGAGACACATTCATAATATGTATTTTCCACATCTTTCTTAGCATAATTTTTCAATAATTCGGTAACGGTTTCGAGATTTAATGTTAACTTTGAAGTAAACACATATTCCATTAAGATACCTAACCGTCTATAATCTGCTTGACTATTATCGATAATTAAATTGACTACTTCCTCATCATAGTCTTGGATATTTTCTTGATTTAAAATAAATTTACAATATTTCTGTAAATTATATTTAGATGGAGAAGTAAATTTAATAAAAACTGATTTAGCTTTCACTTCGGTTAATTTTTTATCTATAGTATTGCTAATACAGATAAACGGTGTCTGTTTTAAATAGTGATATTTATTTTTATTGGCCGCAACGACATTTTTCTTTGGAAACATTATTTTCATTAATTCCGACAATCCACTACGTTCTCCTGTAGTCATCCCATCAATTTCGTCCATAATTATGGCCATATCTTTTTTCTTATTACACATCAAGTCTAATACATTTTTGCGTCCCAATATCTTCTCCAAATTGGTTCCAACTAATTTCTGTGTGCGTATATCACTGGCATTAAATTCTATAATATCATAATCATACATTTTCAATATTAAATGGGCTACGGTAGTCTTACCTAAACCAGGTGGTCCCATCAAAAACAGACAATTGGGAGTTTTGGGTTTTTTATTTTTAAAATCAATAATCCATTGTTCGATGGTAGCTTTTATATTACCATTGGTTAAATAATTAGTAAAATCGACCGGTTTATATTTATCAATCCATTGCTGATTTTGATTCATAATGAATGGGTTGATAGTAATAGAAACTATTCCTTTATATACATACATAATCCAGTAGTTTTGCGCATATTCATACGCATATTCATACGCATATTCATACGCATATTCATACGCATATTCATACGCATAATTTATCAATACCTTCCCACGGTGTTTTACATTTATTAGCCCAACTACATTTATAATAGTTACCTTTTTTACCTTGGAATATGGGTAAATTAAAATCCATGACATCACTATCTAATGTTCCATCACCATGAAGACATACGCCGATTTTATTAATATTGCGACATTTATTATTATCAATAACATCCCAATAATCAGGACATCGGGCAATAAATGGTGAAAATGCTGGAGCGTCTTTTGCGACAAATTTCGATAAATATATATAATAACCGATAAAAATAAGTATTATTACACTGGCTACAATTGTTTTTAGTATAAACATAATATAGAATATAGTAATATAAAAAAATAAAAATTATTAAAAACTAAATGGATATTCACTACAGAAATTACAACTGGTATAATCACCCTTCACGGTGATACGATAAAAATAGTAATTGAATATTATGTACATAAACCCGAAGAAGAATGCGTAAATGGCTGAAGCTATCTTCAAAAATATGGCTTTATTTCTATTACATTGGATAGACATGGATACGGCCAATAAATTCATGGTAAATAAGGCAAATATTGCTACATATAACGTGAATTTAACAAAAAACTTCCAAACGCTATATCCCTCGTTGGGTCTTTTTCGTTCACTCTCAAATGCGGATTCAAAGGCGCTCATTATTCTTTACTTAGAAATTAAAAATAATCCATTAACAACATGTCTCATTATATCTAATTATATATATACCGTTTACATCATATTATCTATCGCCTCCATATTATAAATAAACAGTGATAATACCATAAAATATGTTCCGGTTCCTGTAAATCGCAAGTATTTAATATAGGATTTGTTAGGACAGAGCATTTTTAAAGGTGATAATATACAGTCTGTGCCGGTATGTTGCTCTAAACATCCTAAATACGTATTGGATAACATTGTGAAAACCAGAAATACACTAATAAATAATACCTTAGTTTTATATTTTATATCGGATTTTAATAGAACAGCTACGAGAAATAGCATTTTAAATATATCCGCCATATGGTCATATAAATCGCCAAATTGTGATCCGAGAGAATAACGTCGAGCGCAATAACCGTCACAACAATCGAATATATATCCAACAAAGGTTAATATTGCGCCATATTTATAATTTTTAATACTTATATGGTAAACACCATATATAGAAAGCAATAATGAAATTGTTGTTAGAATATTGGGTGTTATATTAAGCATATTAAAAAAAGGTGCCATTATTTCAATTGCCGATATTATAAGATTATCAATTGGGCTTTCTATTGAAGATTCTATTTTTCTACCATTTTCTACCATGTATTATTATATAATATACGAATATAATATTATTATAGTCTATCTATACTTATTTAAACATATGGTAATAAGTAGTATCATTATTTAGCATTATGCGCAATATCCTTATCATCGGTTCTTGTGCTCGTGAACAGAGTATAATTAAACATTTATATAATGAGTCTATGGACGTTACATTATATTGTATGGGAACGAATCATAATCCAGGTATTAAAAAAATGGTGAAACAATTCTCATTATATACAGATAATACGGCTGTATTACATTATTCACAAACCCACGCAATTAATTTGGTAATTATCGGTCCAGAAAAATACTTGGCTGATGGCCTAGTAGATTTATTGGAAGATAATGGTATATCATGTATTGGTCCACGCAAAGAACACGCACGCATTGAAACCGATAAACAGTATGCGCGCAACTTAATGCCCCAAGCAGTTAATCCTAAATATAAATTATTCAACTCATTATCTTCCCACGAAGATATCGCCACATACATAGATTTTATTCGCGAATTAGATTATTCCTATGTTATCAAACCTACCGGATTATGTTCGGGTAAAGGTGTCCAGGTATCTGGTCTACATTTTACGAATGATACCGAGGGTCTAAAATATGCCAGCGAACAAATAAAGGCTGGTCAGGCCATCTTAATTGAAGAAAAAATAATTGGCGACGAATTCACATTAATGTCCTATACGGATGGTGAACATTTATCGCATATGCCATTAGTTCGCGATTATAAACTATTGAACGAAGGTGATAGTGGCCCAAATACTGGGAGTATGGGATGTATTACCTATAATGATCATGGCATGCCCTTTTTATCATTAGAGGATATAGATCATGCGCAACATTTAAATGAAATGGTAATCGAATTATTAGCTTCACAATCTAAACATATATATCGTGGTGTTATCTATGGTAGTTATATTAAATGTCACAAAACCGGCGCTATTAAATTAATTGAATTTAATTGTCGTTATGGTGACCCAGAATGCGTGAATGTATTAGAACTATTAGAAACTCGATTAATAGACATATATGATAGTATTATTAATAAGACATTAGATAAATGCGCCATTACCTACAAACCTTTGGCCGTCATTTCAAAATATTTAGTTCCCAACCATTATCCAGACGCGAAAATTAGCGAACCGTTCTATGATATTGATTTAGAATGGTATAATCAACATGAGGCTCATATTCTATGTTCCTCAATGAATAATTATCAATCAACACAGTCACGAACCTTGGTCTATACTGATTCTGGCAATTTACTGGAGACACTACGACAGTCTATAAATATGGCTCTGGAACCACTCGCCGTTAATTTTAAATTTAGGCGGGACATTGGTGCAATCCATAATATGACCTACGCGAATTGTGGTGTCGATATCACCAAATCAATGGAGATTGTTAGTCATATGGGGACGCATATTGAAGCCACCTTAAATGACAATGTGATTCATGAACGAGGAGATTTCAGTGGAATAATTCGCATCCCCAAAGGCTATAATGACCCGGTTTTAATTGCGAGTATTGATGGGGTTGGTAGTAAATCATCTTTTTTATCGAAACTATTAGGCTCGTCCGCTTATATTAATTCTGGTAAAGATATAGTAGGCCATAGTATCAATGATATATTGGTGAAAGGTGCGAAACCGTTTTTCATGTTAGACTATGTTGCCTGCGATAAATTAAAAGAAGAAAACTTGGTAAATATAGTAAAAGGTATGTCGGAAGTCTGTGCTAAATATGATTGTCCAATTCTTGGTGGAGAAACGGCCGAAATGCCTAAAATTTATAACCAAGATGAGATTGATATTGTGGGTAGTATTGTGGGTATTGCCGAAAGACACCGTTTAATAAATGGGAAACGTGATATTTCGGTTGATGATATTATAATTGGTTTACCCTCCAATGGCCTTCATACCAATGGGTTCTCTATGATCCGCAAATTATATAAAAATATACCGATTGATGCAGATATGGTGAAATGGCTTAGTCAACCCCATAAATGCTATTATGATGAAGTCCAGTTATTAAATGATAATGGGGTAAAATATAATGCTCTGGTGCATATAACTGGTGGTGGCCTATTAGATAATCCACCGCGAGTATTGTCTGAAAATAAAAAAATAATATTGGAACGTAAATCGTTTACTACTGTGGACGACCATTATTTTAAAAATATACAGAAATTGGGTAATATTAGTGATGAAGAAATGTATCGCACTTTCAATTGTGGTATTGGCTTTATGATAGTCATGAATGAACCAAACTATCATTTGCTAAAACAGGTTTTCACTAATAATAATATACCATTCCATATGATTGGTTGTGTAATAGAACGCGCCAATCCACAGGACCCTGCTGTAATTATTACCTGATAGGGTAGGATATACTATATAACCTTAGCAATTCGTATGTATTAAAAAAATTGAATTACAAAAAAACATAAAAACATAAAAACATAAAAACATAAAATACTCAAAGACTATACTCAAAGACTATACTCAAAGACTATACTATACTATAATCATGTCGTTATTTACAGAATTAACCATGGATAGTCTCCGCCATAAACAACCAGAAAAAATTAAAACACTTATGAAAGACCATCAATTAGCGATGGTTCACGCAATGATTACCCATGAAAAAACCGCAGTGTATAAAAAATCAAACAATATATATAGATTTAATATTGGCATTCTATGTGATTCAGTTGGTAGTGGGAAATCATTATCTATGTTAGGATTGGTAGCATCGGGCCAAAATGTTTTTCCCATTGAACCCAAATATGGACCGGTGGATATATATAAAATTAAGTACCAACAAATTACTACTAATACACATGTTGAAATGAAAAGATGTGAATCAAAACAGATCGCGCCAATATTAATACCAATTGATGTAATTATTGTTGCTCATACTATCGTTAAACAATGGGAAACCTATATAAAGAATGATACTACTCTAAAATATCTCGTCGTTTCCAGTAAAAAAACTATGAATTCCCTATTACTGGATGATAATAAATCAGTTCGTAGTCAAGAAGAAATAGTGACGGCATTGAAAGAATATGACGTCATCTTAGTTTCAGCTACACGATTAGAAGACTTTCGTTACTCTATCAAACCCATTTATGGTAGACATGCTCGGTTTAACCGTGTTATTATAGATGAGGCTGATTCTATTAAGGTCAAGCGCCTTTTACCATCGAGATTTATATGGTATATGACTTCGTCATTCAATACTCTACAATCCCCATATGGAACTTCTGTTTATAAAAATGCGAATGGAGAAATGTCGTCCAGTTATTCTTATAATAACTTTAACCGCCAGATTGTCATTAATACTATGAATTATTCTGGTCATATTCGCGATGAATTCAATGATATGTCGGCATTCAACTACTCAAACGATATAAATTCCATTATATATTTCCGTAATAACTCGACATTTGTCAGTAATTCATTCCAATTAGCACCACCGATAATAACTATATTAAAATGTATTAATCCGACAACATTAAATGTTTTAGATGGTATTATAAATGGTGGTATTATCAGCCTGGTAAATGCGGGTGATATTTCTGGTGCTATTGAAAAATTTACTGGGGTTAAATCAACTGAAACGAATCTTATTAGTATAGTGACCCGCGATTTACAGATTGAGTTGGATAATGAACTTATAAAATATGAGATGAAAATGAAAATAACCTATACAAGTTCCCTTGTTAAAAAAATAACTATTAATAAATGTATTGAGCGTCAGAAAGAACTAAAGCATAAAATCCAAATGATCACGGACCGCTTAATTCGTAATAACCAATGTCCAATATGTTATGATGAACCCGTTAATTCAACTATTACGGAATGTTGTAAAACCAAATTCTGTTTTGAATGTATTACCTTATGTATGAATTCGAAACCATCATGTCCGCAGTGTAGAGCTAAAATGAATATGTGTAATATTATTGTTAGTGTTCCTGATGATGCTGCTCCTGCGGCCGATCTAATGCCCATAAAAGAAAATGTGTTATTGGAAAAAATCACTGTTCTAAAAAATACAATTGATAAGATATATCAGAAAAATAGCAATTCCAAGATATTGATATTTACCGAACATGAAACAATCTATAGTAAAATCGAACCGTTTTTAATAGAGCAGTCATTAACCTATTCGCGGGTAATGGGAAGTGCCGTTCGTATCGACAATATATTAACGACATTTAAACAGGAATCTTCTAACGATAAATTGGATATATTATTATTAAATTCTCGTCACTGTGGTAGTGGTCTAAATATAGAAAATGCCACTGATGTGATTATATATCATTCCATGACTCCAGAATTGGAGATGCAAGTAATTGGTCGTGCTCAAAGACCGGGGCGCACCTCGGTCCTTAACATTTGGAAATTACTTAATGAAAATGAAATATAATAACTTATTATGATTTATAGAAATTTAGTATAACAATATTAATAGAGATTACACCATAGTAAACATGATTATATATCAATATTTTTTTTACAATTGCTTTCTTATTATAATGGGATATGGGTTCTTCGATCATGTTCTGACACAATATAGTGTTGCCTATAATAAGTACGATAAACAACGACAACTATATATAATTAAAAATATTATTAAATCTATAGTTTTAGGATATCTATCATTTTTAAATGTGGAATCGTATTCGATGATACTACATAATAAATGGGATAATACCACAGCATATAAATACGCAAGTAATTTTGTCGCGAATGATTTTATGGGACTATTACTTATTAGTAAATTACCATTTAATACTAAACTACATCATATTACCAGCGTTTTATTATATATATATATGGTTCATCAGGATTTTAATGAAAATCATACTGCTAAATTAATATTAACCTATGGGGCATTTTCGGCCATTCCATTTATGGTTAATCTATATCTGGGTATTCGCTACATTATTGATACTGACCGATTATATTATTTACGGACATTATCAAACTATACATATAAGATTAGTTGTATCTTAAATATATCAACACATGCCTATATAATAATGATAAATCATCATTATACTTTAAGCTGTGTTTTATATATCATATGTTTAATTCCCATTATTAATGATGATTTAATTCTAATTAAATGGTTGGAAAATAAAAAAATAAAAAATACTTAGGATTAAAATAATAATAAATAAATATATATATATACATATATACATACATACTCATATTATGGAACAACACCTTCAGACATCGACATCGACATCGACATCTAAAAATACACCAAAAACAAAAACAAAAACAAAACAAGTCATAGAATCAAAGCAATTATGTAGTGGATGCGCATCAGAATCATTAAATTATAGTAATCATATTGGTTTCTGTTTTTAATTTTTATATTTTTATATTTTTATATTTTTATTTATTCTTCGTCATCCGATTCGTCATCCGATTCATCTTCGGAAAATTCGATGATGAGGCCAGCATATACATGTGTTACGCCATACAATGGTGTTTCAATAACGGATTTGACCATCCAATGATGTGTTCCATTATAGTAAATCTTGACGATATTAGTATCGTCTTTTTCCAGATATTCTTCCACCTTTTTAAATGGGTGATAAAGTTTCGAGAAATGTACGAATCCATATTGATTGCCAGTTTCAATATTGGTTTTTAAATCCACGTTACAAACAACCCCCCATCCAGAATTGTTTAAGTGTTTAGCTACTAATTCAGGGGTAGTATTTTTGTGAAGCCATGGAATGTGGATTGATTTGATCGCATTAACATTATTATTGAGAATGTTAATATGAGAAATATCCTGTTTATTGCTAACACTAGCAATAGCCAACATATTTTTGAGGTCTATACATTGATAGACATGTTGGTCTGTTTTTAAACCCTGATATGGGGTCAAGTCAAGAAATAGTTCATCCGCATTGTCTGCCCGATGGCGAACATTTGTGATGACATATTTCTGTGTTTGCGAGATTTTGCAATTATTCAACATTAGACTGATGAGTTGCCCCGCTTTGAAGTCGTTTTTCCCAAACATTATGAATTTCTTCCACTAAAAGTTCCGGTTGAATACCTAATATTTTAGCACGAGGAATTATAATATGTTTGTATATTCCGTTTGTCACTTTATCCATTTGCGCGAGTTGCGAGTTGCGAGTTTGAGTTTGAGTTTGAGTTTGAGTTTGAGTTTGTGTATAATCTCAACTATAGTCTATTTCCATAATCAATTTTTTTTTGTAGCTCTATGGCGCCATAGCACCATAGCACCATAGCACCATATCACCATAGCACCATAGCACCATATCACCATAGCACCATTAAAATGGGTCCATAATCTATTTTTATATTGTTATATTTTATATGAATTCGAATTTAATCATGTATTATAGTGTTATTGCTATAATGATATTATTAGAAGCCACAAGTCTATCATTATTTAAATCCGATAATAACTTATATATAGTTATCGGTGTGATTTTATACGCAGCTGTTGGGTTCGGGTTTAATTTCGTAATTAAAGAAAGGGGGTTGGCGATAGGACATGCTCTATTTGATATAATTACAGTAATACTAATTTCCGGTATTGGTATTTTATATTTCAAAGAAGAACTATCCTATAAAAAAAAAATCGGCCTTTTATTAGCTATAATTAGTGTTTATTTGATTGAGAGTCCATAAACGAATATAATATATGCCAAAATATTAAATGTCTAATAAAATATTAACCATATGTAGTCGATCATTAAAACACTTTAAAACTATCATGAAACAGAATGATAGTAATCGCATCATGATTGGTGTAAGGGGCGGTGGTTGTAATGGATTACAATATTATATAGAGCCGTTTAAGGGAACACTTGATAAAAATGATGAAATTATAAAAATAGATAATGAAAATGAAATTATTATATGTGGTAAAAGTGTATTATTTCTTATTGGAACGGAGATAAAATGGAAAACGGATTTTTTAGGAACTGGTCTCGAATTTATAAATCCCAATGCGAATTCTACCTGTGGGTGTGGCGAAACGTTTAATGTCGACTAAATCTATCCAGATTATATCATAAAAAATTGAATAATTATTTTACAAAACATACATATACATATACCCATTATTAGTAATTTATCTATTTATTGATACATTGGCCATCGTAATCGTAATCTTAATCTTAATCTTAATCTTAATCTCAATCTGAATCGTAATCTTAATATGGCTCCATGTTCCAGAACCGATATTATTTGCCAAGCCTGTTCCGAAAAATGTTACCAATCATTTATTGAGGACCTACATTATAACTGTAATTATCCGATATATATAGAAAAGATGAATAATACCAAAAAACAGTCACAGGATATTTTTATAAAATTGTTGGATATTATAATGTCCACTAAATGTCCACCTATAAATGGACTCGAATATAAAAAAAATATTAAACGGTATGGGTGTAGAGTATGTCGTATATCGACACAACCAGGTTCTATATTCGAATCCCAATCCCATAAATCCTATATTTATATGAAGTCGGCACAAATTGTATATTTATATGAAATTTTAATGAAATATAGACATCTTAAATATAATAAAGAACTATTATTAGAAACGCAATTTGGACAAGAACTCAAATTTAAATTATTAAATATGCTAAACAAATCTTATATACAACCATTCTCTTATAGATGGAAAACAGCACCCTATTATTTGAAAGAACTATATGGAATGGATATGTAGAATCTCTTATTTTTTTTATATATAATGGATTATGGATTATGGATTACTAATCAAAAAAAATTGATTTGTATTATGATCATTATGGTATGTATAATACGACCGATAACCGATAACCGATAACCAATAACCAATAACCAATAACCAATAACCAATAACCGATAACCGATAACCGATAACCAATAACCAATAACCGATAACCGATAACCGATAACCGATAACCATGGCGAAAGAATGTTCAGTATGCTTTGACGTTCCGGAAGGTGAATATATCTATAAATCAAGTTGTGGGCATGTATTCCATAATAGTTGTATGATTCAATGGTTGGCTACTAATAATACTTGTCCTGTTTGTCGGACCGAGTTATATAAAAAGGGCCCTGAAAATGAACAAGAGGACGTTGGTGAATTACCAATAATAATCAATTATGATAATGCCTATAATTCCCAATTGGTTCATGTATTAGATTCATTTATTAATGATACGTTACAATACCCGGAAGATTGTTGGGAAAAAGATGATGAAGGACACTCTATTATAACTTTTTATCAACGCAATATCAATGGTGAAAAAAAACGTATTTACACTATGTTGCGAAGATTCGTATTGAATAATAACTATATCTATATGGCTGAGATTAGTTTAGTTCAAGATTTGACGTCCAACAAACATAAATACCATAACAAAATCGACAAATATAAATATCGAAATCAAAAAAAACCAATAAATTTTAATTATTATAGAAACCGGAGAAATTTTGTTGGAAACCGCCACCTTAAATGCTAATATCACTACCAAACTATAATATTCGATTATATGTTATTTGTACATATTATATATATATATATATTTTTTTTACTGACAATAAATTACGGTATGGACGGACCATTAACAAATTATAATTTTTATACATATTATATATTATAGAATATAGAATATAGTATGCATTGTTTTTCTAAAAACCACACTTCCAAGAAACCACATGGAGAAATGACATCGCATAGACGGAAATTTCATATGGACTTATATAATTCGATTAATGCGGATGAACAGAAATTATGTTATTTAAGATACTTAATTGACGATAACTATACATTTAGAGATGAAGATATAGACGCCATAAAAAAGCTTAATATTAAAACCAAATATTTTTTTTTGGAAGATGATGATAATACAAATAATAATATCGGCCAACAATTAATAAATAATAATCAATATATAAATAAATTATTACCAACCTATATTATTTTTAAGAACAATAATAAAAATAAAAGAAAATGGAAACGAATTACTAAAAAAATAATAAGAAATGATCTCACTTCCCGCAATTCTATAAAATTTTTTAAAGATCAGGATGAATTTAATGCGAATTTAGATAACTACGTATATAATAATACTTTCCAACGTGACAATATTAAAGTGTCTCTCTATGGAGATTCCATCGAACATAAAAGTATTTATAAAAAACTCCGAATTAAATATGATTTCTATTATGTAAATATAACCGAATATGAAACAATACAAACTAAAATAAATTTTCTGAAAAATAAACAATTATTAGAATTATTAGGTGCTGAACATATCATTATTGACCGCCACAATTTATCCCATACATTAAATTCACATATTGTGGGAATGACACAATATAGTGTCGATGAAACACTGCGTCTAAATAATGAACAACGGGATAGTGAAAAAAAAATGGATATTTATAAATATCGTCTACGGAAAGGTTTCTATAGTACGGTTTCGGATTTCATGAAAAAGGTCGATGATGATAAATATATATTATTGTCTCGTGAAGAAATTGATATGGATTTTGAATTGAAATCGTTAATTGGCGCGCGTATCGAAAAATCATTGAAAGAATTTAATAAAGTCATACGTGTTTCAAAAATAACCAATAAGGAACAACAATTAGAAATACTTATTAAAAATGCTTATGGTCTATCATTTTCACGTAAACATAATAATAAGTCGATGAATTTCTTGAAAATAAAGGCTGTGTTTTATGGGGTCGATATGTTATACTGTATTGACGAAATCCCATTAACATATGATGGCTTTAAAATATTAAATGATATGACTAATGGTGAAAAACGTAAATATATTAATAATTTTTATTTACGTGTGCTGAAAAAAAATAACTGTTTATCCAAGCATCTCGCGAAAATCGAATCTATTGATAACCAAACTGAACCACAACAAACGTATATCGACCGCGCTAATAATATTAATTCCTATTTTAATATTGAACAATTATTAGAATATCTCAAAGACCCGAATGATGTAAAATTAAATTCGGATGGCTTTGATATATTGCGAATGTGTACCATCAATAATCCCCAGACTGATTATAATATGTCAAAAGAAACATTTTTACGTCGTATAATAAAACTTAATAATATAGAATGGTCGCTATTTGAATTGTTTATAGTAAATGATAAAAAAATATCGATTAAAATACTAATTAATAAAAAATTAAAATCATTTGATAATATACGCATTTATGTTATTGAGTTTCTAAGCCACCCCGAATATTGTTCATTAAACGAACGTGGGTTTTATTTTGTATTTAATAATAATACAACCGCCACATTTATCCATAAAAAAAAAATATTAATTAAATATGTAAATCGGTATTTAAAATATAATGCCAATACGAATACGAATACGGACGCACATATACCCATAATTCGTAACTATATGAATACGATCGATAACAAAATTACCAATGTTATATACGACCTCGATTATTTTTCATTTAAATATTTACTAAAATTTATTACATACAATGACGACACTCTCGATGATAATCGTATATTAACATCACCACTACACAGGAATTCAACTCCTCCTATTTTTAATTCACAAATACAACTCCGTCAAGAGACGCCGGAATTAAAATATAGCATTAACATCGCAACAAAAGAACAACTATGTCTGGTTAGTTTATAATAATTCCGGACTATTTCTATATGAATTTTTTAAATCGCGACCATTTGTTTCAGTTAAATAATTAAATTGTTGGTCTTCCTTCGGATTATATTTTAATTCTTGCATTTGTGTTTTATTATATAATACTTCGGAAGGAGATTTGGTAGATGTAGCTGTAGCTGTGGTCGTCTGGTAATTCTCGGTTTTTGTTGAAAGTGCAATATAAATAAGTGTCAATAATATAGCAATAATTATTAGTAATTCCATGAGATATACTATACAATAATATATTAATATCATTTCATCCAAATGATATACTAATATCATTTCATCCAAATGATATACTAATATCATTTCATCCAAATAATATACTAATATCATTTCATTGATAGATAACACCAACCCGATTTAGAATCTGGCGTTCAGTTAAATTAGTTCGCTCTTTTAATAAATTGATAATATTGTCGACACCAATAAATCCAGGATGTTTAATAGCATTATATTCGAAATCTAATTCAATAGTATTATTATTAAATATAGTCTTTGCTTTATTATATTTTTCAAGGTAATCGGCTGGAATGTTATATTTTTCTTTAATAATATTTAATATTGTTGGAACATCCCCATGTGCGGTGATTAATTTCAATGAATTTTTAGTTCCCAATCCATGTATACGATCACAATAATCACAACCACATAATATACAGAAATCTATCCACTGATCGTTGGTGAAATTTAATTTATGTAATATTTTATCTAAATCATAACACATAATTTTACTGGTACCAATGAAGAAATTACGGAGCACAATTCGGGCCCCGGATGTTAATAGGTCCATGTCATCCGACAAAACCATATCAACAATACCGTCTTTACATAATTTCCCACAAACTAAATCGGCCTCACCAACAGACTGAATAAATTGAATATTCATCATTGTCAGCATATTTTTTAAATCTTGAATATTTTCGCTGGTAACGCGCACTAACTTTTTTTGTAATCGGCTAATTTCGACCGAACATTTCATTTTCTCTTCAGAATCCTCGCAATCGGTTTTAATTACTTCTAATTCCTTAATATTATTTTTAATATCATCTTTACGTTCGCGACGTTGTTGTAGCGTTTTATTTTTTTCTGGTGGTGGAATTCCGTCAAAAATATAAATTGGTATCATATTATTTACTCGCAGACGATAAATTTGCTGGAAAAACCCTTCCAGAAACCGATCATTTTTATATAAAAATTTATAGAAATAGATGCTTGTATCTATAGCTATTTTTTTCCCGGAAAAATCTTTTAGAAGAGTTTCGGTAATTGCCTCTGGCGAATGCTCTCTTAGAAACGGATTTAGTTCTTTTACTCCCATTATAAATAAATAGATAAATATATATATATATGTATATATACCGTTATACGATAATGTATAATACTATATACAGATTATCTATTTAAATTAAATTTAATTTAATTTAATATTTATCTATTTTAATTAAATTTAATATTAATCAATTTTATATTATTTATATTATATAAAAGTCAGCCATGATTTGTCATTCGAAGTGTCATTTTTAATTTAGTATCGATTTTAGTTTCTCGTATATATGACATATAATCGTCGATATTTTTTAGAAAATCGGGTTGTTGGGAGAAATCGACATAGAGTCGATTAAGAATATGCATATTCTCATTATCCCATTTCAATATATTTTTCTTATCACAACTCCCATATTTATTTATTAGATCCATGAAATATTCTAATTGGAATAATAACGCACCTTTAATAAAAAAATAGGAAAATACTGATGTTGTTTGTTGGAACTTATTACAATTATATGGTTGGTTAAATTCCGCTATATTTGTAAAACCATAATGAACCAGTATTTTGGCTATCTGAAATAATGTAAATTTTAATTCCGAGGCAATACCGCGTTTGAATAAACGCCAATTAGAGCGATTATCAGTTTCATATGATAATAGCATTGTATTTATTACAACCGCCAACATTTCGGTATAGGCTTCAAATACTTTAAAATCGGGTTCGTTGGGAATATTAAATATTTTACTAAAATCTATATTAAAATGGCGATCATCAATATCCATACAATGGATCATTTCATGTATAATGGATTTTAACATTTCTTCTTTACGGAAAATACCAATAATATTATGGTTATTATCTTGTGGAAATATAGTAACCGCAGAATTAATTTCATTAATACCTAAATTTTTAGTGGGTCCGAAGGTTTTATTATAGTCTGTAAAATATAATAATAATGAGAATTCTTCTTCCCGTTTCGCCATGGTTGGAATTAAAAATATACGCACTACTATTTTACGCATTTCCTTTTTAGAAATGTTTTTCTTCGTAACAATAGATAGATTACATTTAGATTTCCCAAAAGTGATCGTATAATTATAATGTGTATAGGCATGTGAATTTTTGTTCATTTCAATTTCAACACTGGGTGGTATAAAATTACTCGAAATCATATAACTATCATTTATTGAATTATATGGTGTCTTTTTCGGTCGCGGTATAACTATATGCGAATCAATTTCCTTATAGGTTTTAATAACGGTATTATGTAATTCCCTTAGATACATAATAGTTAATAATATTATTTTTTCTTTCCTCGCAACTTAACTCCAAGACAACGTTCTAATTTCCCCAATAGTTGATTATCTGGTAAGGCTTGACCGTTTTCATATTGTGTTATCAATGAGCTTGGTTTTTGAATCATATTTGCTAATTGTTTTTGCGTAAGACCTTTCGCATTACGAGCTTGCTGTATCGTTTTAGATAAATTAAAATCTATAGTATCATGTTTTAACTCTTCCGTTTCATTATCTAATTTATAATTCGTATTAATTGCTTCCGAATTCTTTTTTTTCGCATTAGTAACAAAGTCACCCTTTCTCATAGCTTGCTTTTTATATGCTCCTAAATTTAATTTATTGCGCAACACCACCGTATCGTCAAATAATTTTCCAGTATCCATTACTATAATAATATTATTATTATTATTATTATATATAATATAATAAGCGGTTTATATATAAATAATAATAATAATAATAATAATAATAATGTTATCTAATCATAATAGAGTATTATGATACCCATCGCATTAACGACATTAATAGTATTCCTTA
>Ga0233435_1002217_pt1 | contig 16832 bp, 18 predicted proteins | sample SI_122_August201_3_FD_182735 | JGI IMG/M metagenome (GOLD analysis project Ga0233435, IMG submission 182735) | Seawater microbial communities from Saanich Inlet, British Columbia, Canada - SI_122_August2016_135_MG | ecosystem: Environmental > Aquatic > Marine > Inlet | place: Canada: British... | reverse complement strand
TTGTCTGGAACATGGGCAGAACAGACCGATACGTGGGCAGATTTTAGAACAGAGTGGACGATGGGGCAAGGATTGAGTTGGGAAAATATGAGGGAAACTTGGAACACTATTGATGTAACCTGGGGAAATTTATAATGGGCTTAGAAACCGGAACAAATATATCAGATTTGAATTCATCAAACCCAACAACTGGTGATAATGCCAGTCAGGGTGATGATCATCTGCGATTAATTAAAGTAGCTTTAAAGACAGAATTCCCCAGTTTCGTTTCATCTACCACTGGGGTTGTTGCTACGCAGGCTGAATTGTCTGTGTTGGGGAGTGTAACAGCGGGAACAGTTACGGCTTCCAAATCGGTTGTTGTTGATGCAAGTTCCAAGGTTGATGTTTGGAACGTGGACAACGTAACGATTAATGGCAACACCATTTCAACCACTGATACCAACGGTGATCTACTTGTTGCACCCAACGGAACGGGTGATGTAGATTTTGATCAATGCTCAATTATGATTGATACCGGAGAATCCATCAAGGATGCGGGTGGTGATGAGTATATCGAGTTTACCGAATCGACCACCCCTGTAAATCACCTGGGCGTAGAGTCTGCCGATACTGGCGTGAACATTAAGCTCAAGGCACTAGGCGAAGCAGACTCCGGTATCATCTACGAGAATGACCAATCGGAAGAATTGTTTATTATGGAGTGTACCGCAACAGCGGTGAATGAGTTTACTTCAAACAACGCTGCTACGGGTGCTGGGCCTTCACTATCTGCAACAGGTGGTGATACGAACATCAACATTAACCTGATACCAAAAGGGTCGGGCAAGGTGGATGTACAGGGTGCTTTTATGACATCCGAAACTACATCATTGACGGGTGCTGGTGCAGTAGCAATCACTGGTTCTATCCATGAAATAACTACTGACTCTGCTGACGCTTTGACGTTGGCTGACGGAGTAGAAGGGCAACATTTATATATCGTGTGCGTGGATCAATCTAGTGGTGATGCCACATTGACTCCTAGCAACTTTGCACAGGGTACGACAATAACTTTTGGTGATGATGGGGATTCCTGTCACTTACTGTTTACTGCTGCGAAGTGGTACATGGTCGGTAACCAAGGCTGTGCTGTAGCATAATAGGAGAATAAAATGCCACCCAATGTATCTCAATTCCATAGTAGCTCGACAACTTCTGCTACCCTGGACCAAGTTTTAACAAGTGTTTTAACCATACACGCGGAAATGTACAAGCGTTTGTTTGTGCGTGTTACCGCATCTGTACAGGCTTTTGATCAGTTTCAGATTGATGCAAGCCCAGTAGCAGATTCCACGTTTGGCACTATTGCTGGGCCAACAACCAGCACAGACTTTACCGCACCACGCAGACCTTTATTGGGTGCAAGTGGCAACCTAGCGGCACTTTCAGGTGCTACGGGATGGTTCTATATGGATGTTGAGGGGATTTTTGAGGTTGATATAAAGTTGGCTTTCGCAGCAGACAACGGAACGTATGTAATCGAATACAGCTTACAATAAGGGGCAAAAATGGGTTTAGAAACTGTAGCACACATAGACGACCTTGATGCCACTAACCCCCTAGGAACTGACTCCAGGTCTAAGGGTGACGATCATATACGCAACATAAAACTTGCGTTGACCACTGACCTACCTAATATCAGTGGGGCTATGACAGCAACACACACAGAACTTAATGTTCTAGACGGTGTTACTGCTGGCACGGTTACGGCTTCCAAGGGCGTAGTAGTTGACTCTTCTTCCAAGGTAGATGTTTGGAACGTGGATAACCTTGTCATTAATGGGAATAGCATTACCGCAGGCACTGGGGCTGTTAACATAGTTCCTGCTGCTGGCTCTGCTGTTCTAATTGATGGAACTTTAAGCATAGATGCTGGTGTGGTTACTGGCGCAACATCAGTCACTTCCACAGTATTTGTGGGAGATATTACTGGTGATGTTACTGGCAACGCTGACACCGCAACTTCCGCAACTACTGCTGGCACGGTTACTACCGCGGCACAAACAAACATTACCAGCCTTGGCACACTCACCGCTTTACAAGTTGACAATCTCAACGTCAACGGTAACACAATCATCTCAACAGATACGGCTGGGGATATTAATATTACTCCTGATACTACGGGTGATATTGTGCTGGACGCACAGAAATGGCCCCAGGCAGATGGGTCGGTTAACCAACTCCTCTCTACTGATGGGGCGGGTCAATTATCTTGGGCTACCCCAGCTACAACTACGGTATTAACGACTCAAGGGGATGTGCTATTCCAAGATGCTTCTGGGCTACAGAGATTAGGCACGGGGACAAACGGGCAAGTCTTAACATCTGGTGGTGCAGGGGCAGACTTAACATGGGAAACATCTTCTGGTTCTGATGTAACCACCAAGGGTGATCTTCAGGGTTATGGTTCTGCTGGAGCAAGAATTCCTGTTGGTGCTGATGGAACTAAACTTGTATCTGATTCCAGTGATACGGAAGGTGTTTCATGGGTTCCAGATTCAGGGGCAAGAAACTTTATTATTGATGGAGATTTTACGCAGTATCCGCAAGGAAATATAACTGCTATAGCTAATAGTGCTTACGGTGCGGCATTGTGGGAAAACTTTCATGTTGGTGGTGAGCTTGTTCTGGACATTGACCAACTCTCTGATGCTCCTACGGTTGCAGAATCAGGACACTCATCTACATATTCTATGAGCCTTGATGTAACAACTGCTGAAACTGCGGTAGCCGCTGGTGATTATCAAGTTGTAGAGTATAAGGTTACTGGCTCTGATTTTGCTCAACTTGACCAGCAACAGGTTACGTTGTCCTTCTGGCATAAGCATACTAAGACAGGGACATTTTGTGGATACTTTAGTAACTCTGCTTCCGACAGAAGTTATGTATATGAGTATACACAAAGCACTACAAATACATGGGAGAAACATACGGAAACCGTAACGCTGGACACATCTGGCACATGGCTTCTGACTGATGCTGATATTGGTTTGCGAGTTGGCTTCTGTTCTTATGGTGGTGCGACATTTCAAGGAACTGCTGATACATGGGAAGGAGCAAAGGATTATTGTACCTCTAACCAAGTCGCCGGAATGGATAATGCCACTAACTTCTGTAAGTTTGCACAAGTCGGCCTATACCTCGGTCCAACGGCTCCCACGTTTACGTCACCTCCGATTGCCGTGGTGAGGGATCAAGTAGATTATTATGTTCAAGAGTTTGACTTCACAAACACAAGCAACGAGCCTATTACTATGGGGTGGACACCAACAGGGGGAGTTCATTATTATTATGTCCATTTTCGGAAAGAGTTTAGGGCAACTCCCACTGTTATTGAGGTATCGGCTGTTGGCACTTATAGAATTTGGTACGACAACACTAACACAGTAGCTACCTCATACGCTCAAGAAATGATCGGCAAAAATACCATGAGGTTTAGATTATCAGGTGGAGCTGGAACGGCTGGTAATGCGGCCGCTATGACTAGAGACACCACCGACACCACAAGAGTTGTATTTGATGCGAGACATTAAGGAGAGTTATGAATATTTTAGAGTGTGAATTTCAAGAGGATGGTTCGTTTCTTATAAACAAATCAACTAAGCGTACCACTATCCCTGATGATATGGGGAACAGACACCGTGTGATGGTTCAGGAATGGATAGATGCTGGTAATACTCCTGATCCTTACGTTGGCCCTTCTGCTTTAGAGCAATGGAAAGAAGGTATGGCACGATCTGACCAAACACTCCCTCGCTATGCAGAGGATATTATAACTGCTTACGGGACAGCAGGATTGTCACCGGAAACGCTAAAGAGGTATGCAGATAAACGAGCATTAAGGGCTAGCTTAAGTATATGACCAGTGAACCAAACATAGTTCTTGAGGCTGCCAAGTGGGGTTGGGTTGCCCTTGTTGGTGTTGTTGTTTGGATGTGGCAGAGGCTTACTGGGCGTGTAGATGACACGGCAGAAGCGTTGTCAGATCACATCATGGACGACCTTAAAATGCATGACGATTTTGTTACCCATGATTATATGCAGGCAGAAATCAAGCCTTGGCTAAACAGGATTGACAGCAAGATGGACACCCTAGTAACCCAAACGGCTGACGTTATTAAGCGAGATGAATATAAGGCTGACATAACGGCTCTGCATAATAAAATAGAAGCTGTTAAAGATTCTATGCATAAATAGTATGTGGGAAACAATAGCGAAAGCATTCGGTGTTATAATACTGATGGGTTTTACTGCTTGGGGCGGTTACCTAACCACAACTGTTATGGACCTGTCTAAAGAGATAGATGAAATGCAGGACACCTCTACACGCTTGGATCAGTTTAGAAACTGGAACATAAAACAAGAAGATTCCATCAAAGCACTAGACAAACGCCTTGATGCTATAGAAAAAGAACGGCACTAATGATTGGGCCATTAATGGAGGCTTTATTTATGGATATTATCGGGAAAATCTTACCCTGGGTAGTTTGCTTTAGTATGGGCATTCTGTTTGGGATTTACGTCTGCGGATAGGAGAATAAGAATGAAATCAGGATGGAAAACAAGTGAATTTTGGGCAATGATTATACCAATGATTGCAAGTATTTTTGGTCTGCCAGTTGAACCGCTAAGTGCGGTTGGTGCTGGACTGTATGCTGCTGCACGGGCAGGATTAAAAGTGAAAGAAGAAATGGGTAAAAAAGACTAAATGCCAGCAATTAGCAAATTAGGACAGTACGGGGTTATCAAGGATGTGTTGCCATACAACCTTCCGGATAACGCCTTCTCTGATGGTGAAAATGTCAGAGCCTATGAAGATTCTATTGAGAAGTTTCAGGGGCATATAGACGCTTTCGCTGACCAGGAAGTGGGGCGTATCTCTGTTGACCCGTACTGGATTACCTCTATTGTTCAAGGCACGGATGCGTATTGGGTTTATGCTGGGGTAAATCATATTTTTGCCACAGACGGAACCAACCAAGCCAACCTGACCAGAGCAAACGACCTTTATGCCATGACCACGGAAAAGGGTTGGACAGGTGGAGTGATGGGTGGTGTAATCTTCGCTAATAACGGAGTAGATACACCTCAACAGTGGGTGTCACCGGCATCACTAGCAACAAAGTTTTCAGATTTAAGTAACTGGCCTACTGGTGCAACGTGTCAATCTCTGCGTTCATTCAAGCAGTTTATGTTTGCTATGAACTATACACGGGGAAGCGGTGAAACCAATGCTGGGGTGAATTACCCACGGCTACTGAAGTGGTCAAACTCTGCTGCGTTCAATACCGTACCTTCCTCATGGGATGAAACGGATGCGACACAGGATGCGGGTGAGTATGAGTTAGCAGATACGCCTGGAAAGATTGTAGACGGGTCGGAACTGCGTGATGCGTTTATGATTTACAAAGAAGATTCTGTGTGGGGCGCACAGTTTATTGGCCCACCGTTTATCTTCCGTTTCTATAAGATTTCAGAGTCAACAGGTGCCATTAACAGGCGGTGTATGGCTGAATTTCCAAACGGACATTTTGTGTTTGGAGTCAACGATTGTTATATCAATGACGGGCAGAACCTAACCTCTGTACTGGATCAGCGTAACCGCAGACAGGTATTTGATGAGTTGGGTGGCGGTAACTTTACCAAGTGTTTTGTGACACCGTTCTTTATCAGGTCAGAGATGTGGGCATGTTACCCAGCCAATGGTTCAACCTGGGCGAACAGGGCGTTGGTATGGAACTGGCGCACGAATGCGATTGGGTTTAGGGATTTACCGGAAGTGGCGTTTATTCATCAAGGTGTAGCACCGACAGTAGCAGTAGGTGGTGATTCACCATCATGGACGGGTGGTACAGACTGGGATGATAATATTGGTTCATGGGATGATACGAATACCTACGATCCAACCCGTGCTTACCCGTTGATGGTTTCACCTACCAACCAGAAGATATTTATTGCGGATCAGTCAAACACGTTTGACACGGTAGCATTCACATCCCGCATAGAACGTACAGGTCTGGCCTTTGGCGATATGTCAATGGTTAAACAGTGTACGGGCGTTAGAATTAAGATGGAAGCAAGCGGGTCTGTTGACATTTATGTTGGCAGTCAGTTTTCCACGGATGAGGCTGTAACCTGGGAAGGACCGTTTGCGTTTAACCCAGCCACTGATTATAAAATTGATTGCCGTGTATCCGGTAGGCTACTGGCTTTCGCGGTAGAATCCACGGCTGACATGAGTTGGAAGTTGGTTGAATATGATATGCAGATTGCACCGGCTGGACGGAACTAATGAATGGTAGATTATTCAAAATACAAAGTAATAAATTACTTCCAATACGAACCACCAGAAGAGTATGACAGAAAGTATTTTATAGATGAATTTAATAAAATCTCACATGCAATTGACCAGTTTGCCCAAGAGTATTACCCCTCTAAGAATGCTTCTTCTCAAACTGGGGATTATACGGCAACGGTACTGGATGATGTGTTGTTATGCTCCGGTAATATTACCGTAACGCTGTATGACGCGGCTGGGCAGACAGATGCTAATGGCATAGCGCAGAACGCTGGCAGGCGTATAACGATTAAGAATACTGGCACAGGCCAGATAACTATTGATGGGGCTGGCACACAGACTATTGATGGTGAAACAACGTGTATTATCAACAAACAATATGTTGCCCTTGAACTATTTTCAGACGGAAGTAACTGGTATATAGTATGACATTTAATGAAATTAAATGGACCATTAACCAGAGGTTAATGTGACTTACATCCCAAAACAAGTATTGCAGACTGACTCTTTTCAGCGTTTAAGAACGGCTGATCCTGAAACTATCTTTGATAGTAAGCAGACACTTGATAATGCTCCGCTTCTATGGGACGACCAAGAAGTGAGTGGTAGTGGCACATCAAGCACACACAGTGTCAACAAGGCCAATTCAATATTGGCTGTATCTGCTACTACTGCTGGGTTGCGTATGAGGCAGACATTCAGACGTTTCAACTACCAACCTGGCAAGGGACAGCTTATTTATATGACAGGCAATTTAGATTTGTCTGGTGGTGGCACGGGGATAACCACTGGGTTTGGTTACGGTGACGATAATAACGGGATATTTTTAGTAAACAAAGAGGGTACACCAAACTGGCGGTTACGCACAAAAACATCTGGTGCTGTAGTAGACATGGATACGCCAGTTGGCACGGCAGAGGGTAAAACTACCGGTTCCAGTGGTGCAGAATTACATGTTATAGATTCGCTTGATGGCAGTGGTCCATCAGCCAAGACCGTTGATTTTTCCAAATCAATTATACTTGCCATAGATTTTGAGTGGTTATCTGTAGGTATTGTCAGATATTGTATGGTGCTTGATGGTGAAATAGTCCCAGCGTTACAGATAAATAATGCTGGGTATTTAGATGGTGCATATATGTCAACGCCTAACCTACCAATACGCTATTGGATAGATAATGACGGTACGGGTGTAGCAAGCAGTATGTCTCATATTTGTGCTACGGTTATTTCAGAGGGTGGTGCTAACCCAAAGGGTATTCCGCAGTATGAATCAAATGCGGCATCTGATACGGCTGCCGTAGAAGTTTCTGCTAACACAGCGGATACTTGGTACGCTGTTGTTGGTTTGCAATTAAAGGCTGCGGCAATACTATCTGGTTCTGGGTCACTAGAAATTAATGGTGGTTCAATTATTGCTGAAACAGCAGACGACTTTGAATTTGCCCTGTTCCATAGTCCAACGGTCACAGGCACGTTTGCTTACGCAGATAAGACAAACTCATCTATGCAAGTAGCCAGAGGCAGTACCGCTACAATAACTGATGGGCATAAAATCATTGGTGGTTTTTCTAGGGCAGAGGGTGGCGGGGGGAGTATACAACTTCACAGTTCCCTGTCTCTTGGTGCTGCGATAGACGGAACTGCTGACACGGTTGTTTTTGGTGTAAGACCATTATCAGCTAACGCTAATATTCAAGGTGGTATGAATTGGACGGAACTGTAAAAGAAATACAACTTGTCGGTGTACCTTATTCATCTATTGACGATGTGTGGGTTTCTGTTGAGCCGATGTTGCAAAAGGGAATTGAACACGGTGACGGTGAGCTAGACACCCGTGATATTTTACGCCTGTTACTTGAACGCGCTATGCAGTTGTGGGTGCTATGGGATTATGCAGAAGACCGTGTGGTAATGGCTGGTGTGACAGAGATTGTCAACTACCCCAAGATGAAAGTTTGTCGGGCTGTAGTGCTGGGCGGTGAAAGACTCGGTGAGTGGATGAACTACATTCAAGAGATTGAAACGTGGGCAAAGAATAAAGGTTGTGAACGAATGGAAGCATACGGGCGCAGAGGGTTGGCTAAAAAAATGGAAGACATTGGCTACAGTAATACCTATGTCGTAATGAGGAAGAAAATATGAGCCTATCATTTAACGATTGGTTACAGACTACCTACAACCCCGTGTCTGGTGGCCTAGCTGGGTACGGTGGCAGGGGCGAGATAAACACCAATGCGTCTGGTCTTACTCAGGGCAAGATGCAACACGCATACGACAGAGATATATCTGGTTCAATCCAGGGGAATCTTGTCTTTGATGATAGGAGTGGTGCTAGACAGACCTACCAAAGCCATAACAATTATGCTGGCATACCACAAGCGAATTACCAGTTTGGTGACACCAATGTGTTGGGTGGGATTGGCGGGCAGTCGTATATGAAATCAGGGGATGGTGGATTTTTGGGATATGGTAATCTGGCTGACCTTAGTAACAACGTGGCTTTGAACAACCAATATAGTTCGTATGTTGCACAAGACCCACAACTTGAAGCACAGCGGATTGCTAACGCACAGGCAGAGCAGGATTTATTTGACCAACAGCAGGCGGCTAGGGCAGCACAAATGGCTGCGTTGCCATCAGTTGGAAATGTTGGTGCGTCACAACTTACAGGTACACCAACAAACAATCAGTTTGGCGGGGCAATAGGTGGTGGCGGGTTACTTAATTTTGGTGGACTACACCGTGGCGCATCTGGCGGCACAGGATTACTAGGGGGTGGTGGACAATGAAGCGTGATTTTCTAAATGAGGAATACGAGCAAACATCCTCTAAACTATTCAAGACCGCCTTCTTTAAGGGTGGCGGTGGGTCAAGCGGTGGTTCTACCAACACGGTAGAGAAAGCTGACCCGTGGGAAGGTCAACAGCCTTTTCTTACCTACGGTTTTCAGGAAGCACAGGACAGGTTTCAATCGGACAGTCCATCGTTCTTCCCTGGCAACACCATCTCACCGTTCAATCAAAATGAACTTGCATATCAGCAGAGCGTTGTAGATTATTTGGGGAGTGGAAGACCACAGGGGTTGCAAGCTGGAGCCGAGAATGCAGTCGGCAATGAGTTGTTGAATACGAGCAATAACCCGATGCTTCAGGCTACCAGAGGCTTGGCCCCTTACGGTCAAGAATCATTGGTTGCGGCTAGTAACTTCACCGATTCTGCTGTAGGTGACCAGACAGGTGCATCACCGTTGATGCAACAGATGTTGTCTGGTAGTGTGGCACAAAATCCATTCATTCAGAATGCGAACAACGCCATGGCTGCTGATGCAGTCAGTAACTTCCAGCAACAGGTAATGCCAGCATTAAGGGCTAGTCAGATTGCTTACCAACCGGGGGGTTCTTCTCGCGGTGACATTGCCAGTGGTATTGCTGCGGGGAACGTGGGCCGTAGCATCACAGACTTTGCCAACACAAATTATATGAATGCCTTTAACTCTGCACAGCAACAGCAGATGCAGGCTGCACAGTTACTTGAAGGTGGACGGGGAGCTAGAGCCGGTGAAGCCTTGCAACAGGGAACAGGTGCTTTTGGATTAGGTCTTGCAGGCGAAGGACAGATCAACCAGAACCTTGGTACTGGCCTTGGTGCTTACGGTGCTGTATCGCAACAGCCGATTGACGTAGCTGGCAACTTGAGTGATGTTGGAATGCAACAGCGTGAGTTGAGTCAGCAACAGTTGGATGAAGATATTAACCGCTTCCAGTTTGACCAGAACATTGGCGATCAGAAACTTGCCAATTACATGAATCTGATTCAGGGTAACTTCGGTGGGACACAGACCACAACCGCAGAACGTGGTGGGTTAGGGTTGGCTGGTAGCATGGGTCAACTTGGTGGAGCCGTTGGTGCGCTAGGAGGATTGTTCGGATGATAGATTGGTTACAATCTAGGGGCAGACCAAGGCAGATGACAAGGATAGGTGGTAGGCCACCCGTTCACCAAGGCGTACAACTGCCAACATTTGGTCAGCCAACACCGGGACAACAGGGTGGTAACAGGTACATGGGTGGTAGCAAGACTACTACTGGTGCAGGGAATCAGTTTGCCACAGAACAAAGTGATAGCCCATTAACAGGACTACTCGCTGCCAAAGGTAGTTATGATTCTGTTCAAGATTCAATCCGTGGCGGAAAGAATATAAAGAACTGGTGGAACAACGATTCCGATGCGTTCTTTGACAAGACAGGACAACAGTTTAGCCAGTCGTTTGATAGTTTAGGAACGGGGCTTAACAACTTTTTTATGGGCAAGGCAAACTTGCCAGCGTTTCAACAGCAGGCTTTAAGTAACGAAGTCATTTCAAATGCGTTGGGTGGGGGTGGCTTGCGTGGTGGATTAGGGAAGGGAAGCCTTAGCTTGGGTAGTAAAACAGCAGAACTTGGTCAGGGGATGAACTTCTCCCAAGCGGAATTGGCTAATATCAACCCATCAATTTCTGGTGGGATGCCAGGTGTTGACCCAGGACTGATAAAAGCTGGCGCACCGTTACCGCCAACTTCAAACGTAACTGGTTTAAATAGTATTTCAACTGGCCCTAAAGCTGCCGGTGCTGGCGTTAATGGTTTCGGTGCTGCCATGTCTGGCTTGGGTGTTGGCATGAACGTGGCTGACATGTTTGACCAGGGTGTAACTTTTGGTAACGCAACAGGTGCTATTGGTTCTGGTATAATGTTAGGGACAACCGCACTGGGTTTAGCTAATTCATGGAACCCAGTTGGTTGGGCATTACTCGCGGCTTCAGCAGCCGATTCAATTTTTGATATATTTTAGGTGACATAATGGGATTAAATAACAGACAAAATGTGCCACAAGGACAACCGGCACAACTGCCAGATTGGTTGATGCAACTAATTAAGACTGACCCCGTTAAAGCCCAACAGGTAATGGGTGGCAGAGTTGGCAATAGACCAACTCCTATGGGGCAAGGTGGTTCTGTAGATGTGCCGATTAATGTTCCAATACAGGCACCACAGATGATGGAAGGCCCGTCAATAGGTGGCATGGGTAATACACCAAGCTACCCACAAGCAATTAATGAAGTTGGGGCTAGAGCGAATATGCGCCCAACGGCTGATGTGCAGAATAGGTTTTCTGCTGGCTCTTTCCCACACCTAAACGACAGACCCACACCACCTGTTATGCCACAAAACCAAAGTTTGCAGGGGCAACTTAGTGATGCAGACAAGATGGTGAACCAAGGGATGCGTGATCGCCAAAGAAGACCGGAAGGGTTGATGGGTTACATGAAAAATATGGGGCAAGGAATGAACGGTTACATGGGCAAACTGTTTAACGACCCTAACCGTATGGCTATGCTACAAGGTGGCCTGTCAATGATGGACCCTAATAGTTACTACGACAAGCAGGGCTTTGGTAGTGCTTGGACGGGCCTGAACCGTGGCCTTGGTGCTGCACAGGCTGGGCATAAAGGTGTGATGGACAGGCGTGAGGCTACCCTTGATCGTAAGTTGAAGGGTGCTAAAACTGCAACGGAATTGTTGAAGGCTTACGATGATGAAATTTCCATTGCTTCTACAAATAGTGAAGTGATGACGTTGAACAAATCACTGGCTGGAAGATTAAAACGTCACTATATGGAACAGGGTGATTCGGAAGTTGTTGCTTACCGCAAGGCACAAGCACAGGCAACTTCTAAACTTGCCGACAAGGGTATGAAGGGTAAGGATGAGGCTAAAATGCGTGAGTCTTACATACACGATGAGTTGACCCTGAAAAAGATTAAGGAAGCTAAAGCATTAGTGACCCCCGCCAATATGTCTTTTGGTGCCGCAATTAAACGATTCACTGACAAGGGATTAACCTTTGCCCAGATAGCACATGATCCATCTTCAGCCACGAAGTTGAAAACAATGATGGATGAACTGGCTTTCCCAATGATGCAATCAATCATGGGTATTCCACTTAATTCTAAGTTGCTTGACTCTAAGGCTGAGAAAGATTTCATCAAGGAACTGGCTGGTAACCCAACAAAATATACTGACCCAACTATCCTTATAAAGAAGTTGGAGATGATTGAAGGGTTATACACTAAGCAACAGGCACACCGCAGGAAAGAACTGGGATATAATGCCAGGGAATCAGACCAATCGTTGGGTTCAAAATACGACTACTAGAATTAAGGGATATAATGGCTAAACCATTTAAAGAGATATTCAACTCTAAAAAATATAAAAGTGCGCCACTGTCAGAGCGTGAGGCAGTGAGAGAAGATTATTTTAATAAAATAATACTTCCAAAGGTGGAGGCTGGCGGTGATGATCCTGCTCTAGTGTATGAGGATTTTCAAAAAACATACAACTTAGAGGGTGTCCCTAAATCCAGTCCTTCTATAGTGTCACAGATCAAGGGTAAGGCTGGCGATGCTATGTCGTCTATGCAAGAGAAGTTGAACAACATCATCAACGATGTTGATAGGGACACAGGAATCAACCACATTGCTTTCCGTGGTGACCTTTCCTCTATGACCGGCATCAAAGAGAAGGCAAACTTCCTTGACGATATTATAGGACCGGAAAACTGGGGAGTTGGTAACCAGGGGGATATGGATTTTACCATAACCACTAAGGCTGGTATGGACCGCTTAGAAATGGGTGATCTTTGGAAGGGTAAACCCATAGCCATTGATGAACGTGGTATTACACGGTCAGATATATTTGGTGACACACGTTCTGCTGCGTTACCGATGCTTGGTGCTATTGGTGCTGGTGCTGCTACAGGTGGACTGGGATTCTTACCCGCTATGGCTGCTGTTGGTTTAGGTGGTGCTGCTGGTAAGGGACTGGATGAAGCAAGACAATCACTCCAAGATGGTGGCAAGTATCAGTTGCAATCAGGTGGTGAGGTAGCAAAAGACATGGCTGTTGAAGGCGCGTTAGCTGCTGGTGGTGAAGGTTTTGGTAGAATGTTACGCCCGTTAGGTCGAGCGTTGATGGGGCCAAACCGTAGAAGGGGTTTCAAGGCTGTTGGTAAACAACCCACAGCTAAGTCTATTGTTGAACCGTCTAGGCGTTCTGCTGTCAAACTTGCACAGGAGAAGGGCATAGCCCTGCCCGTTACACAGGCTACAGGCAGGAATAAATTACTGGGATTCTTCCAGCGTATGTCTGACACTGTGTTTGGTGACCCACGGGCTGTGTTAAATGCCAAAGCTATTGCTAAGTGGGGCAAGGAATTAACAGGTAAGGATATAGGTGGCAACGTATCCCAACAGGCTTTTGGTGAAGGGTTGGGAGCTAAGTTTGCTGGCGAAGCCAAGAGACTTGCAGCATCTAAAAAGATGTTGGAAAACTCATTCAGGAAGAAACTTAGTTCTGTTGGTCAGATGCTAAGGGGTAATAAGGCTAAGCCTGACCCAGAGTTGGGAACCAAAATCAGGGAAACCATCTCAACAGCGCATGATGATTTTATGGAATCTAGCTCATTGCTTTATGCCCAACCGATCATGCGTGTAGGTGGTGGCATCAATGCAAAGATATTTAGCTCACAAGCTATCAAGGCGGTTGCCAAGGGCAAGCTTTCTACCATGATGAAAACCCAGACTGGTGATAAGTTTTCTGTCGCTACCAATGAAGTGGTTAGCAAACTAAAGAAGTTTTCAGAACTTGAAGATACGGTTAGCTTTGAACAACTGACAGCCTTACGCAAAGATTTAGGAAAGTCAGCATACACGGGCAACCTACATTCAGATGTTGCATCCCACGATGCTATGGATTTCTTGCGTGCCATAGATGACACGATTGATAATTTCGCAGTTGTTCCAAGGGATGCTAAGACGGGCAGGATTGTCAGGTCTGACTGGAAGGATGTAATCAAGGGATTCAGGGAAGCCAACAAACAATACAGCAAAGGCATCCAACCTTTTAAAGACACTCTCGTAAAAACTGTTTCTAAAGACTTGACGGAACGCGGTGCTGTACAGCCTAGTATGATTGTTGATGCGATGGCTGGTGCGCCCAAAGAGAATGTCGGACAACTAATGGGCATCTTGGAACGCAGTAACCCAAAACTGGCTAAGCATGTACGTGGTCAATTCTTTGATGATATTATATGGAACAAAACCTTGGTTGGTAAGACTATCAACCCAGGACAACTCTCAAAGAATATTGAACGCCTGAAACCTGGGGTGTTGGAACGTGTGTATGGCGGGGAAGCCAAACAGATTCGTAAACTTGCACAACAGTTGGATGAGTTTGGTCATGGCAAGTTGGATATTGACGAGGCTATTGATGAGGGTGGTGTAGCACAGATGATGGGCAAGTTGTTACAGAAGACCAAACAGGAAGAACAATTCCTTAAAGGTAGGTTCGCACAGATCGCCCAGCAGGGCAAGAATGTTGGTGGTAGTGAGTATGGCAAGGTAGTTGACTTGGCTATGAAGGATGCTGGGTATGCCAAAGAACTGATAGCCATGTCCACGCCACAACAGATGCAACAGGCACAGAACATTGCCATGCAGAAACTACTCAATAAACTGGTAGACAACTCAAGTCCTATTGCTACCGTCTTAAAGGAAGATGCACTTCAAAAGACACTGGCTAACATGGGTGCGTTTACAAGTAAGGGTGGGGACAACGCTCTGAAGATTTTGTTGGGGCCTGGGAAGTTTAAAGAGATAACAGAACTTGCCAAGGTTGCATCACTTTCAGTGACCCACGGCAACAGTGGTCTGGTAGCTATGAGCATTGCACTAAATCCCGTTGCACACTTAGGCCGATTAGCAGAGTTGAATGTAATGGCAAGTCTTTTAATGAAACCTGGCTTTATCAACTGGATGGTTAAGGGTTGGAAAAGTAGGGCGTGGAGACAGGGTGGTGATGCGTCTATCCGATCAGCGGCACAGTTCATTGCGACACAAATCCAACAGGTATCTTCTGACTTGTCATTTGATGAGGAAGTGAAACAATTACAGGCGCAACAGAAATGACAATCCGTGGTGATGAAATATTAAGACAGCAGCGTGAGAAAATACGTCAACAAACAGGCAAAAGTTTTGAAGACCCCAGAGCGAGAAGTGAGAGGGTTAATGAAATGTTTAGGCGGGGTGGTCCTAGTTTTGGATTATGGGATGGTATTATAGGAAAGAATAGTCCACACGGCATCATCCCGCAAAGCGATCTTAAATTTTTACCTAAAAAAGGTGACAAGCCGTATAGCCTTCCTGGTAACCCCAGTAACACAGGGGCATTATTGCCAGACTTGCCGTTGGGGGTGTTGAATACACCCCCGCCATCTCAAGACATAGGAGACAGGGCCAACGCTAGAAAAACAATTAAGAAGTATTTTAAGGATGACGCTGTGGTAAATGGGATTATGGCGAATGCCTTCCATGAGTCTGCTTTTGACCCGTCTGTTTTTCAGTCCCCCCGTAGAGGATATTGGGAACGGGGAGAAACGCAGGGGTATGGTTTATTCCAATTTTCTGGGGGGCAACTTACTGACTATGTTGATTGGTTGGATAAGGAGGGGATTGAAGATAGTTTGGATTCTCAGGTTAAATTTGTTCACAAAAATATATACACTTCCGGCTATAATGCTAAGGGGCAATACAAGGGGCCACATGAACTTGGGCCTACGGCAAGAAACAGATTGAAGGAGGCTTTCAAGTCTGGGGACGCTGGGACTGTGGCAAGATCATTTTCCGAAGATTATGAAAACATGGGGAAGGCAGGACAAGCTGATGCCCGTGAAACAACGGGCGATAATTATGCTTTAGATTTTAATTTACAAAACAACAACATGCAACATATTGGCGGTAGCACTACCGCTATGCCCATGATGGAACCTACCATGCAGATGGCACAGGCACCGAAACAAATAGCACACAAGCCTGACGCTGCTTACCGACAGTCCCAGTTACCACCTTCTGCACCACCCAACCCATACGGGAATGCCGGTGGTGGGTATGCTGACGATGAGATGGCTAGGATGGTAAAAATATCACAAGCACTACAAAACAGACCCAGAGGAATTATGACGTAGAGGTTTCCTCTACGAACCATTTAACGGAGTTAAAGGTGGTTTGAAATAACACTTGACAGCGGTCCAATGGTTTGGTATCTTACTCTCAGTTATTGAGAAGTAGTCCTGCCATGGACAGATAGGCTTTAGTCACAGCTAAAGCATTAACTAAGGGGATTCACCGTGTCATGGCAGACGGTGTTTCCCCTTTTTTATTCGGAGACAGTTATGAAATTCGCATGGTTAAACGAGGTATCCGGTAGTTACCAGTATGTATTGGAAAATCTGCCTTGGTTGCAGGAAGTTGCGGGAGTTTATTTAGGATGACGATCACACCAGAACAACTCAAATTCCGCAAAGGGAAACTTGGTGCAAGCAGCTACGGTCAAGCCTTGGGTCGAGGGTATGGTTCGAAAACTAGGGCCGAACTGTTTCACCAGATGAAGGGGAA
>Ga0233435_1002210_pt1 | contig 16858 bp, 20 predicted proteins | sample SI_122_August201_3_FD_182735 | JGI IMG/M metagenome (GOLD analysis project Ga0233435, IMG submission 182735) | Seawater microbial communities from Saanich Inlet, British Columbia, Canada - SI_122_August2016_135_MG | ecosystem: Environmental > Aquatic > Marine > Inlet | place: Canada: British... | reverse complement strand
ATGATTTAAAATTGTTGTAAAAATTCTTCATATTTGATTTTACAATTGAAATATTTTCATTAATTTCTGAACGAATTTTTTGTGGATCGATATACGGTATTTTTTTCAATTTTTCCTCAGTATTATCAAGCCACAAATTCACCATCTCATTATTTACCTCTAAATGGAATTGTAGACCAACTGCAGATTTGTATTGAAATGCTTGGTTTGGATAATGCTCAGATGAGGCTAATCGGACAGCATTTTGAGGTAAATCAAAGGTATCAGCATGCCAATGAAATACAGTAAATGGATTTTTGAATCCCTTAAACAAGGGGGAATTATTACTAATTTTCAAATCGTTGTAAAATCCAATTTCTTTTTTAGGACCACTATACACTTTGGCACCAAAAGTTTTTGCGATTAATTGAGAACCTAAACAAATTCCAAGTACAGGGATATCTTTCTCAACAGAATTTTTGATAAGTTGTTGTTCTGCTTGAAGATATGATAAATCATCATTTACACTTTCAGGTGCACCTAAAATCACAACTAGAGAGAAATCTTTGTCTGGAAGTTTTTCATGTTTTGCATTAACAGATGTAATTTCAAATTCATCATTTTGTAAAAGTTCACCCAAATATCCAGAGCCTTCTATTCGTGTATTTTGTACAAGAAGTACATCAGACATTTTTTTTAAACGTCTAGTCCTTTGACTACCCACTCAAGACTTCGGAGTACTCCTTGATAGTATTTCATGGCATCCATAGATTCAGTTTTTACTAGTCTTTCTTCAATTACTTTTCTATATTCAGCAATTTCTAATTCAGTTTTCATCTTACACAACAAATTATTTGGAAGTAAAAATATGCTCTGTTTTAATATGTTAGAATTAATCATAGAGTATGCTGGTATCAGAACAAGAAATTTTAGAATTAAAAGAATTCATTTTTCAATTAAATGCCATAGAAAATGGTGTTGTGATAGTTGAAGGAAAACGAGATTCTAATGCATTAAAGAATCTTGGATATACCGGAAAAGTTTTAGAATTTCATCGATTTACGGGCATGATAAATTTTACAGATTCTGTAGCAAAATATGAAAGACTGATAATTCTTTTTGATAGAGATAAAAAAGGCAGGCAACTAACTGAAAAAACAATTCAACTGTTACAAAGAAGAACAAAGATTGATCTTACTTTCAAAAGAAGATTGCAAGAAATCACTAAAGGGAAAATTAAATTTATTGAGCAGTTAGTTTGTTATGAATTGTATTTAGCCTAAGATTATGGCCAAATACCTTTTTGATTAAATGCCTCTAGTACTCTTTCAACAGCTAAAACCATAGTTGCTTTTCTCATATCGATTTTGTGTTTTTTAGTAAGAGCATATGCATCCTTGAATCCTTTAGTGATATTTTTCTCCATCTTGTTTGCTACTTCATCAAAACTCCAATAGTAACCCATGTTGTTTTGAACCCATTCTAAATAGGAGATACAAACACCACCAGAGTTTGCTAGAATATCAGGAATTACCAAGATTTTCTTTTTGAAGATAATTGGATCTGCTTCGGGTAATGTTGGACCATTTGCAGCTTCTGCAATAATTTTACATTGTAGTTTATTTGCAATCTTTGCATCAATTTGATTCTCTAATGCACCAGGAACCAAAACATCACATTTAGTGGTAAGTAATTGTTCAGTTGAAATTTTTGTACTTCCAGGAAATCCAACAACGGAGCCTTTCTTTTCTTTATGTGCCAAAATTGCACTAACCTTTGCACCTTTAGGAATTGAAATAGAACCTTTAGAATCACTAACACCGATTACTTTGGCACCCATTTTTTCCAAGTATTCACCTGTAAATGTAGATGCATTACCAAATCCTTGTAAAACAACTTTGGCACCTTTAAGATTAAGTTTCAAAGTCTTTGCAGCTTCTCTTACAGTGTATGCTGCACCCAATCCAGTTGCAACGTTTCTTGCCAAAGAACCACCCATTGAAATTGGCTTTCCAGTAATTACACCCGGAGAATATTTGTTACCGTTTAGTTTGCTAAATGTATCCATGATTTGTGTCATCTCTTTTCCTGTTGTATAGACATCAGGGGCTGGAATATCTTTTTGAGGTCCAATAATTTCAGAGATTTTGTATGCAAATCCTCTGGTTAGTCTTTCTAGTTCATCGTCACTTAGTTTTTCAGTTTTTGGATTAACATAGATTGCACCTTTACCTCCACCTAATGGAATATCAACAATTGCGCATTTCCACGTCATCCAAGAAGAAAGTGCCATGACTTCTCGCTCCATATACTGTACACCACCTTCAGGATTAAAGTAACGAATACCACCTTTGTATGGACCACGGTCATTGTTGTGTTGACTTCTAAAACCTGTGAAAATTCTAATTTTACCATTATCCATCTTTACTGGAATTTTAACTCTCAAAACTTTATTTGGCATTGCCAAATATTCTCGTAATTCTTTATCTTTGATACCAAGAATATCACATGCATCATTAACCTGTTTTGTAGCATTAGCAAATGGATCATGCTTTACCAAGATGTTTGTTCTAAATGATTTCATTTTATATAAGTTTGGTTGAAAATTGATGATCGCAAATTCGCAACATCACATTATAGATAGACTTTCTTTTGATTCATTTTTCTATCCAACTTGTCAATTGCTTCATCTAGTGCACCAATGTTAATTTCAAGAAAATTTGACAAGTGAAATATTGCACCATATTTTTCTCCAATTTTAGAAATCATGTTATTTTTTTGTAGTACCTTCATGTGATGTTGAACTGCTTTGTAATCAAGATCAAGGGCTTGTGCCAATTGGTGTGTGTTGTATGGTTTTTCAAGGAGACACATAACAATTCGTAATCGTGTAAGTCCACCCCTAGTGCTGGTAAATAAGAAAAATAGTAAATTTCTAGTCTGTTTATCAGGCTTTCTTGCATCAGAAACCTGTTTTGATCTGATAATTTCTTTGAATTCTAATAGTTGATCTGTCATGCTTTCTGAAAATAATTAGATGTTTTTTACTTAAAACCATATTTCCATATCTTTTCCATATTCAGGCAAGACAATTACCCTTAAATTGACTGAGGATGGACTCGTGATATTATGATGGCATCCCGCGGTTATGATATGACTCCTACAATGTATTCTCCAGATGGTAGAATATACCAAGTCGAATATGCAATAGAGACTGTAAAAAGAGGAACTTTAGCAATTGGAGTGTCTACCAAACAAGGTGTTGTTATGGCAGTAGAAGAAAAACCAAGAACATTACAAACTAAAAATATTACACAGAAAATTTTCCAAGTTGATTATCATATTGGCGTTGCAGCAGCAGGGTACATTCCAGATGCACGTGTTCAAGTAGATGGTGCAAGATTCTTCTCACAAGGGAACAGAATGACATATGATGAATCAGTTGAAATTGCAACAGTTGCCAAACATTTAGCAGATCAAGCTCATCAATTTACACAATACGGAGGGGTGCGTCCAAATGGAGTAGCCATGATTATTGCAGGAGTTGATCAAAAAGGAGAGGCAATCTATGTTATAGATCCTAGTGGAACTTATGTACAATATTCAGCAATTGCAATTGGTGCAGGAGCAGATGATGTAAATGAGTTTTTAGAAAAATATTACAATAAAGATATGAGTTTAGAAGAAGCAGCAGCATTAGCTATTGCAGCAATTAATCTCAAAGTAGATAAAAAAGAAGGAGTCGACAATGTCAAAATGGCAAAAATTACATCAGAATCTAAAGTGTTTGAAAAAGTTCCTGAATCAGACTTGCAAAAATATTCTCAAAATGTATCAAAATTTTCTCAAGAATAGTAACTTGAAAACTATTCAAACAAGTATACAAAGATGATAAGATAATGGGTTTAGGAAGTTACTGGGGAGAAGTGATGGATGTACTTCGAGAAATCATCCCAGTTTATGATAAAGTAAATTCCATAATTTCTTTGGGTAAAGATGTAGAACATAGAAATCGTGGAATCTCCCAAAGAGTAGTTCCAGGAAATAAAATTCTAGATGCAGGTTCTGGTTTTGGTAACATGTCAAAAACTGCACTAAAACAGACAGACGGGAAAATTTCAATCACACTTTATGATCCACTAGTCCCCATGCTAAAAAATACCAGTACTCATTTTGAAAAAATACCAGATATGGCAAACGGTGTTTTTGAACACATTCCATTTAGAGATGAAGAATTTGATGCCGTCTTGTGCGGATATTCATTAAGAGATGCAATTAATTTAAGAATTGCAATTTCTGAAATCCACAGAGTTTTGAAAAAAGATGGAAGATTTGTTATTGTTGATTTAGGAAAACCAGATGAATTATTTTTCAGAATAGGAGTTTCATTTTATCTGAAATTTATTTTACCAATACTTGCATTTGTAGCAGGGGGTAGATTAGGATTAAAGTTTGGAAAATTATATGGTACGTACAAACGATGGCCAAAAAATAAAAAACTTGAAAGTTTGTTGTTAGAAAAATTCTCCAGAGTAGAATTTGAGAAAGATCTTATGGGCGGAGCAATAATGGTTGCAGCTTTCAAATGAATAGAGTTCTGATACTAGTTAACATTACAGGATTAATCATAGGGATTTCTTATGGATTACATGGACCAATACTACCAATTTTTGCAAAGAATGTAATTGGTGCAACATATACAGAATTGGGACTAATTGGATTAACGAGTTTTATTCCATACATGTTCATTCCACTCTTTGTAGGAATTCTTCTTGACAAAATCAATAATGGGTATCTTCTTGCGTTAGGAGCTGCGATTAATTCTGCATCAATTTATCTTCTATCAATAGTTCAATCAGTTCCAGAGATAATGGGAGTTAGAATTATGACTGGTGTGGCACATGCATTTTTTTGGCCTCCATGTGAATCCATCATATCTAATGAGAGTACGGAGAAAAATAGGGTAAAAAACATCTCATGGTTTACAATGTTTTTTGTGATTGGATTTATGGTAGGTCCATTACTAGGAACTGCATTTCTTGAAGGTTTAGACATAACATATAGAATATTATTCCAAATTGCAGCATTCATTTTAGCTGCTGCAATAATTACTTCACTTTTAGCCTCAAGAAAAAGTATCAAAAATCATCATGAAAGATTTTCATTTTCTTCAATTAAGGAAATGAGGAAATTTCCAGAAGTAATAATTTTGTTAATTTTTTGTACATCATCTTTTGGAATAATCCTCACCATTTATCCAGCATTTCTAAACGATAATGGAATGACTGCCACAGATATTTTATTATTGTATTTTGTTTTTGGGATTGCACGTGTTGCATCACTTGCATTGGCAAGTAAATTTGCAAGAAAAACTAGTCAGACTTTGATTGCTGCAACAATTGCAGTATCTATAGGATTGGGAATATCAGTAATCGCGGATTCTATTGTCACATTTGGAATTGCGTTAGTTTTGATGGGATTTGGATTCAGTATATTCTTTCCATTAACTTTAGAGATAATTTTGAGTAAGACTAGAAAAGGTATTTCAGGCAAAATCATTGGAGCATATGAAACAGTTTTTGGAATGGGTTGGGCCATAGGACCAACCATCGGAGGTCCAATTACACAATCATTTGGAAATGAGACACCGTATTTGGTGTTTGGAGTAATAGGGGTAGGGATAACAACACTAGCAATTATTTCTAGAAAGAAACTAGAACCACAAAAAGTTGTGTATTAGATATCCATTGTGCCACGTTTTTTGGAGCAGATATCAAGTGCATCAACAATATCAGTTACAAAGACTTTACCATCACCCTTAGTTCCAGTACAAGCAACATTTGCAATTGCATCTATGACTTCATCTAATTTAGGATCATCAACAATACAGATAACTAAATCTCTGCTAAAGTATTGGCCAACTAAAGGAGCCTCTTGTGCGCCTTGTCCTTGAACTTGATGAACTGTTACACCGCCAACACCACATTTTTTGATCGCAGCAATGACTGCATCTTTTGTTGCAGGTTGAATGATCGCTTCAATTTTCTTCATAGAATTAATTAAAATTGAATTTATTTAAATCAATAACTACTTTTCATTTATGATACTCAAGAAATGAATTATACAGGCATGAATACAGACATTACGTTTAATTTTAAATAAAAATATTTCACAATATGCTAGATAATTCATTAAACATAGCTGGAAGCGAATGGCTGATTATTGTTTTTGTTGCATTAATTTTGATTTTAGGAACAGGAAGACTCCCAGGAGCTGCAAAAAAACTTGGAAAAGCAGTTAATGAATACAATAAAGCAAAAAATGAAATTCAAGAACAAATCAAAGATGTATCAGAACAAACACCAACAATATCAGGACCAGTTGATACAGAGAGAAAGAAATTAGAAACAATAGCAAAATCAATTGGAATAAAATATGAGGGAATAACAGATGATGAACTTCGAGAAAATATTTCTACAAAAATAGGTCAAAAAAAAGTAGATGAATCAAAAAAAGAGTAAAAAATTAATCTGATTTTTTAATACGATACATGTTTTTGTCAAGTCGTTTTTTTGCAAATTTATAGTAATCAGGAACAATTTCAAATCCAAGAAATCGTCGTTTAAGGGATTTACTTACAACTGCCACCTGTCCTGAGCCAAGAAATGGATCAAAAACAATATCTTTTTTTTCACTTGAATATTCTAACAATTTTTCAATTATTTCAAAAGGGAGTTTAGTAGGAGTTTTTTCATCACCAGTCCAATATTCTCTTTTGATATCCCAAACGTCTTCTTTATCTCGATAGTGTAAACTACGTCCATCTTTTGTTTTTTCATCTTTTTTGAATCTAGAAAATGGGAAGAATTTTCTCTTTTTATCATCTTTACAAACATAAAGACAGTGATAATGAGAAGTTACAAATTTCTTTTTTGTTACCACACCAAACTGATATTTCCAAATTACGTGATTAATTGTAGTGAATCCAACATCATCTAGCGCTCGTAAAATATCTTTAAGATTATTCCAACCAGAAAAAACATACATGCTTCCAGAGTCTTTTAAAATTCTAAAAACTTCACTCATCCACGCAAATGTGAAATCATAATAGTCCTCAGGCTTTATTTCATTATAGCCTGTAAGTACTCTAGATGAGGTTCTGTTATAATTTGCCTTTTTTGCCTTAAAATTAATTGCAAATGGAGGATCAGTAATGACTAGATCAATCTTATTTTTTGGAATGGATCCCATTCCTTCAATACAATTTTGATTGTAAATTTTGTTAATTTCAATTTTCTTCATTTTTAAATTCAAAATCATTATCCATCTTAATAATGTCATGGATCAGTACTATCGCGTAACAATAAATCACCAGAGATTTTACAGAGAATAGATCTTGAAATTCTCGTGTCCAAAATGTAAATCAAAAATTGAAATTCAAAAAACATTTAACAAAAAAATGCATGTATCTTGTACAAAATGTGGCATTGAAGATTTGTTAGAATTTTCAAAAAATATAGATGAAGTATTTTTAGAATTTCTTTCAAGATTTGATAAGGGATTAGTTACAGAAAAAGGTCTTGCTGAAGGACTAAAAGAAGAAGGAATTGTCAGAAGTGAAAATGAAATTAAACAAATGATTGGAGATAATAATCCTGACAAGATTACTGAAGAGATTTTATTTTCAAAAAAAGACTATATTTCAGAATACAAAGTTTTAAAGAATTCTGAGCCTAAAATGGGCTGTAAAATTGAAGATTTGGGATTAGATGAATCAATTTCAAACCACCTAAAGGAATTAGAAATAAAACAATTTTATAAATTTCAAGAAGAATCAATTCAAGAAATCATATTTGGGGGAAATGTTGTAATAGAAGCACCAACTGCATCAGGAAAAACAGAGGCATTTTTGATTCCAGTAATTCAGAAGATAAAAAAAGAAGCAAGTAAAGGAAATGTTTTTGCGATTTTTGTTTATCCAACAAAAGCATTGGCACGTGATCAATACCCAAAAATACAAAAATTTTCTGAAGAAATTGGGATAGATGTTAAAGTTTTTGATGGCGATACAAAAATTGAGGATAGGCGAGAAATAATTGATAATCCACCACAAATCATAATAACAAATTTTGATATTTTACATTATCATCTTTGGCATCAAACAAAATTTTCATCATTACTAAGTTCAACAAAAATTTTAGTAGTAGATGAAGCCCATGTGTATTCAGGGATTTTTGGATCAAATGTACACTACATCATAAAAAGACTCAAAAGGATTTGTAGTGGTAAATTACAATTTGTAGCAGCATCAGCAACATTAGATAATGCAAAAAAATTCTGTCAGCAATTATTTGGTGAAAAAATGCAAGTCATTCACGGTTCTGGAAAAAAAGGTCAAACAGATTTTGTCATGTTGTTTCCATCACTTCGAACTCAAAGGGCATTAATGGTAGAACTCACAAAAAAATTAACAGAAAAAAAACACAAAACAATGGTGTTTAGTAATTCTCATCTAAATTCAGAGCTAGTAGCAATACAGGCAAAAAAACAAAAAGTCAACATCAAAGTACACAGAGCAGGCTTAATGGTGAATTATAGAACAGCAGTAGAAAAACAGTTCAAAGAAGACAGTTTACAGGCAATTTCATGCACACCTACCCTAGAATTAGGTATAGATGTGGGAAATGTAGATTGTGTAATTTCATCTACCATACCAGTAAATAGATTAATTCAAAGAATTGGCAGAGCTGCAAGGAAAGGACAAAGAGGGTATGCATTTCTAGCCCTAGGAAATGATCCAATTTCCCAATATTACAAAAATCATCCTGATGATTATTTTGAGGACATTGAAAAAACATACATCGATCCCTTGAATCCATTTGTAGAAGAATTTCAGGTATTGGCAATGGCATGTGATAGACCAATATCAAAACATGAATTAAAAGAACATCAAAAAACAATAGATCACCATATTGAGAAAGAGAATCTCCAAGTTGTTAATAATAGAATAATTCCAAATTTTGATAAAATTAATTCAATGTTAAGTGAATACAGTATTAGGGGAATTGGAAACTCTATAGATATTTTCCTAAATGAGAAAAAAGTAGGAGACAGGGTGTTACCAATTGCATTAGAAGAATTACACAAAGATGCAATCTATTTTTTGGCAGGTATTCGTTACAAAGTAAAAGAATTTGATTATCCAAAGAAAAATTTTGCCAAATTAGAAAGAATACCTAGAGATTATCCATACTATACAAAGTCACTTACAGAAGAATGGCCAACAATTGAAACAGTATTTGAAAGTAGAAAAGCAAATGGCATAGAAGTGGCATTTTGTAAATTACACATCCAAAAGAAAGTCTATGGTTATGTCAACATAGAATTAGGACAAGAAATAACTCAAGGTGAAAAAATAATACTGGATACTCCATTAGAATATGATTTTATCACCAAGGGAATTGTATTTCATGCACCAAGACCACTAAAAACTATCAAAGAAGCAGAAGATGAGGAATATGTAGAAGCTAGTGGATATCATGCAACAGAACATGTTGTAATTGAAGGAAGTAATATGATAACAGGAGGAGTATCACAAGATTTAGGAGGCATTTCATTAGGCGCATCAGGCTTGATTTTCATCTATGACGGGGCCATAGGAGGAAGTGGTGCCAGTAAAGCACTGTATGATAGATTTGAGACGGCACTTGAAAGAAGTATGTTTATTGTAAAAGAATGTCCATGTAAAAATGAGGCAGGTTGTCCAAGATGTACATTTTCATACAGATGTGGTAACAACAATGAATATTTACACAAATACTCTGCATTGGAAATTCTAGAGAGAATCAACAAGGGAGAGAAAACAGAGTTAATTGATCCAATTGAAGGTGATAGACCTTTAGTATAAGAAATCAAAATGGGATAAATATAACAATAATTCAGCACTAATATGCAAAAAGTAGCTCTTGTAACTGGAAGTTCGTCAGGGATTGGATTTGAAACATCTTTGGCATTAGCAAGAGACGGATATCAGACGTTTGCAAGTATGAGAGATATCAAAAAAGCAGTAAAAATTAAAGAAATTGCAGATAAAGAAAATCTCTCAATAAAAGTAATAGAATTAGATGTAGATAAAGAAGAATCAATTGTATCTGCAATTAAAAAAGTGGTTTCAGATGGTGGAAGATTAGATGTGTTAGTGAATAATGCAGGGTATGGAGTATTTGGATGTGTAGAAGATACTTCAATAGATGATTTTAGAAAACAATTTGAAACTAATTTCTTTAGTATAGTTAGAATTATTCAAGAAGTATCTCCAATAATGAGAGAGCAAAATTCAGGAATTATTGTAAATGTTAGTTCTGTTGTAGGAAGAATGGGATTGCCAGGATTTCCAGCTTATGTAAGTACAAAATATGCATTAGAAGGATTAAGTGATTGTTTAAGATATGAGTTAGGACAATTTGGAATCAATGTTACATTAATTGAACCAGGTGCAATCAAAACAAACTTTTTTGATTCTATGAAAATTCAAGAATCAAAATCAGATCCAAAATACAAAAAATTAACTGACCACATGTTATCAGGTCTCAAAATGATGGCGCAACTTGGTACAGAACCTGCTCAAGTGGCAGAAGTGATAATTAAAGCAATCAATGAGGATGAGATTTTGCCACGATATATCGCAGGAACTGATGCTGCTATGTTTATGGAAGCAAAAAAGATGAAAACAGACATAGAATTTGAGAAATACATGAGTAAAGAGCTATTTCCAAGTTAATATCATATTCGTACGTTAAATTGATATACACATTAAATGGAGTTTTTGTCAAAGTCCCCAATTTAAAGTGAAAAAAATGAAATGGAAAACTCTACAACACAATGGAATCTTGTTCCCCCCAGATTATGAGGCACAAGGAATCAAAATAAAGATCAAAGATGAAGCAATCAATCTTAATGTGAATCAAGAAGAGATGGTGTATCAGTGGGCAAAAAAGAAGGACACCCCATATGCTCAAGATAAGGTTTTCCAAAAAAACTTTACAGCAGATTTTGCCAAAACACTAGATTCAAAATTTAAAAAAATATCATATGAAAATATTGATTTTTCTAATGCTTACAAAATAGTTGACAAAGAAAAAGATCTCAAAGAGATGATGACAAAAGAAGAGAAAAAATCAATTGCTGCAAAGAGAAAAGAATTACGAGAAAAACTTAAAGCAAAATATGGAATCGCCATCATGGATGGAAAAGAAGTAGAGGTAGGAAATTACATGGCAGAACCTCCTGGAATATTCATTGGCAGAGGGGAGCATCCAATTAGAGGAAAATGGAAACCGCCAGTGAGTACAAAAGATGTTACACTAAATCTAGGTAAAGAAGCTAAAGTTCCTGAAGGGAAATGGAAAAAAATAATTCATGATAAAGATTCCATGTGGTTAGCAAGTTGGATGGATTTTCTTACACAAAAAAGAAAATACGTGTGGTTAGCAGATTCCTCAGGATTAAAACAAGATAGAGACAAGGCAAAATATGAAAAAGCAGTAAAGCTTGCAAATGAAATTGATAAAATAAAAAACAGAGTTGTTAAAGACTTGAAAAATAAAGATCCAAGAATTAGTATAATTGCCACAGTATGTTACTTGATTTACAGAACATCAATGAGAGTAGGAGATGAAAAAGATCCAGACGAGGCAGATACAGTGGGTGCTACAACTTTAAGAAAAGAACATGTAAAAATTACTGCAAATACTATTGAATTAGATTTCTTAGGTAAGGACAGTGTAAGATGGCAAGAAACACTTGCAGTGGAAGGAGAGGATAAACAATTCCAAGAAAATTTAAAAAAATTAATTGCAAAGATAAAACTAAAAGATGAAATTTTTGGAAATATTACATCAAGACACGTAAATGCATATTATTCAAGTATCGTAAAAGGATTAACTGCCAAAGTATTCAGAACATATCTTGCAACAGCAGTTGTAAAAAAATATCTTGTAGAACATGATAACATGAAAGGGAAAACTGCAAATGAAAAACTATACCATGCAAAATTAGCCAATTTAGAAGCAGCAATGATGTGTAATCACAAGAGGACAATTCCTAAAACATTTGAACAATCATTACAGAAAAAAAGAGACTCGTTAAAAAAGAGAGGAAAAGAGAAAGCATGGGAGAAAACAAAAGAAACTTTGAAAAAAGTGGAAGCATCTCAGCCAAAAACAGATGCTCAAAAAAAGAGTAAAGAAAAAAGAATCAAGACTCTAAATGAGCAAGTGAAAAAACAAAAACTAAAGCACAAAGAAAGAATAGAAAAATTAGAGTTACAAATCGATTTATCTGAAAAAACTAAGGATTACAATATTGGAACATCATTGAGAAATTACATAGATCCTAGAATTTTCAAAGCATGGACTGATGAGGTAGGAGCAGAATGGGAGAAATTATACACAGCAGCATTACAAAAAAAATTCCTTTGGGTCAAAAATGAAAAAACCCCTTGGTCTGAGATATCTAAACAGTAAAAATTCAATCAAAATTAAAGGCGTAGCATTTAATTTCCCAATTTTTTAAGAATATACATGCCGGGGTAGCTCAGCCTGGTTAGAGTGCCAGTTCGCTTGGTAATCTCTAACGGTTCTCCAACTAAGGCAATACTCATAATCTGGAGGTCGCGAGTTCGAAACTCGCCCCCGGCACACATCAATTATCTAAAATTAAGAGATATAGGTTCATAGTGAAGAACTAGACAATTTTTTTTAAAAATATCAAAAACGAGTCTCATTGAAATGCTTATACAATATGACTAGAAGGCATACCACATGAAGTTAGGAATTAAAATTGCAATTATTATAGCTGTAGCAATTATTGCGCAAATATTTGGAAATATTTTGTTTTAATCAAATAATCATAAAAAGAACAATGAAATAGGAAAAAATCATAGAACATGGTATGGTAACACCGTTCATAATTCCGATACTCATAGTTACAATTGTAGGATTATCAGGATATTTAGTTTATAGATATGTCATGTATGATTTGTTGTGTAAAAGATCAGTAAACCAAACACTCCAAAAATACAACATCAAAAAAACACCATCTGAAATCATCAAAGAGTATTACAATAACAAGGGCGAGGAAATATCACACAAAGAAATTCAAAATATTGAGAAAAATTACAGACAAAAAGAACCTGAACAGTTCCTTTCAATGTATGATGCAATCAGAGAAAATAACAAAGATAAAAAATAAAATTTTCTAACCTTAAGGATTTGAAGGTATTGAAATGAATGGTGTTCCACCTTCACCAACTACAAGAGGTAATTTACCATCCCATGCTTGTGTTTTTAGCCAATCCAAATAATGAGGATTATTTGACAGAGCTTCATTAATAACTTTAATTGCTTCAGCTTCACCTTGTGCTTCAGCTATGTTTGCAGCTGCAAGACCTTCTGCCTGTGCTGCTAATTGTCTTGCTTCTACTTCAATTCTAATTAAATCATTTTCTGCTTTTTGTGCTTTTTGTTCTGCCTCTACTTTAGATTCAATGGCTTGTGCAAATAATGGTGAGAATTGGAAATCAGTAATTGAAATGACATCGGTGTTGATATTGTATACATTTAGACGTGTTGTTATTTCAGTTTCAATATCTGCTTTAACTTGAGGTCGTTTTGTGATTAATTCTTCAGCATTGTATCTTGCAGTAACTTGTTTTACTACTTCTTCAACAGCTGGTTGAATAACTCTATTTTCATAATCTAATCCTACTTCCTTGTATAGAGTGTGAACTGAAGTCGGAGAAGGTCTATAGTTTACTGTAACTTCAGTTGATACAGTCTGAAGATCTTTAGAGGCAGAAGATGTAGATTTAACAAATTTTAGGGTTCTAACTTCCATATTTACAACAGAATCTTGGAACGGTGTTACAAAATGAAGTCCTTCCTCTAGAGGAAGAAAGGTAGTATCAACTGCACTCCAGTGAAGTAAAACACCTCTATGTCCAGAGTCTACAATTTGTACTGAAGCAGATGCAACAACACCAATTATGATTAACACAATAATTCCAATTAAAACACCTTTTGCAGCACCAACATTCACGCTGACTTTAGGATTTTGATATCTTGACAACTATAATTGGTTACTAGTTAGTACTATTATACCATGTTAAATGGGCAAAATGGTTTTATTGGTATTTTTTTTAGAGAATTTATGGGATTATTTTCACGTAAAAAAGAGATAGTAATAGGCAATAGTTGTCCAAAATGTGACATGAAGTTTTCAGATCCTCAAAGAACAATTCGACATATTGAAAAAGCCCACCAATCTAAAAAAAAGTTTGAATGTAATTCATGTGGATAAAGAGATTGAATAACAAAGACATACTAAATAAAATTTCAGGAGTTATTGCACTAGTCACATTTATCATAATTTCATATGGATATGTTACTGAAAATGACTCATTATTTGGATTTCCAAACGCAATGATGCTTTATGCTTTAATGCCATCTGCATTAATCTGGTTTGGGACAAGAAAAAATGGATGTGGAAGTTGTAACCAAACATTTTCAGTTTCAGAACCAAAACAAGATCAAGATATGAAAAAATAAATGTAGTATTTTTTGATTTTATGTGATTTGGGGGAATATCAAGAATTTGCCGAAGCTTTGTTTGGTCAATTGGCAGTTGAGATTGATGAAGAAAAAGAGATCATAGAATTAGCAACCAAAGCTAGAGAGGACATATCAGGAAAAGTTCAATTCAAAGAGTTAGAAGAAATTGCAAAAGCAGTAATTCCAATTTATAAAAATAGAATAGAGGAATTTTTAGGAATTAAAGTCCCAGAAAAAATAGAACTAAAATTTCCAGAACTAGAAGAGTTAAAAAGAATTAAAGGAAAAAAAGTATTTTCAGATGAAGAATCAAAAGAATTTGTTACTGAATTATTTAATGCAGTTGCAAAACAAAACTTGAAAAAAATTGCAGAATTGATGCAGCAAGATATGGTAAAATATTTTGTATATTCAACATATGCAATTCAATATGTTTCTAAAATTACAACAACATACGGAGATTATCTTGATGGAGAGATATACCTTAACAAATTCATTTTATCACGATATCCACAAATTATTTTGCATAAACAGGGTGAACCATACGAATCAAAATTTGAAAATGTAAATTCAGGATATCTAGGTGCGGTCAAAATGACAGTGTTAGAGGAATTAATTCATTCTACACAAGACAATTTACAAGAAATTAACAAAAATGCTGCAATGACAGTAAATAAAATAAATGAAGAATTAGCAAGTATAATTTTGGCACTTGATACTAAAACAGTAAACAAACTTTCAGAGTATTGTCAATTACAAGCAGTACCAGATGATTTTCCATTTGCAAAAAAAGCAAATTTATTTTTCTTTTTAAATCCAGATCATTTCCTAATTGAGCAAATTGGACCAGATGTAATGACATTCACTCATGTTGAAATGGATCCAAAAATAGGAGAATTAATTCCAGAATTGTTAGATATTTACAAAAAATGGCTAGTCCCCATACAACAACATCATGCAGCATTTACTGCAATGGAAGGAATGGCAAGCTTTGCAATTGATAATATCTTAAAAGATGACCAAGATTTCCAAAATTATCTTACCACATTCATGGGAACTGATTTCTCATCATATCAAGTAAGAAAAAGCATGGGCAAGGACTTTACAAAAGCAGTATATGAAAAATTAGGCAAAGATACATTCAAGAAAATAATGAATGTTCCGCCAAATACCAGAGAATTAAAGGATCCACAGTTGTATCTCAAAAAGTTGAGTCAGTAATAATTGGAAGAAAAATTTGATCCATTTGTTGCAGAATGGTTTTCATTTGTAAAAAATCCAAATTTTAATTTGGTTGAAAAATGTCTAAAGTTTGCTCAACTTTTAGAATATCCAGATTTGGATGTAGATGAGTATATCAAAAAAGTAGCTAAAATTGGCATGTCATTAAAAGAATCAATTAGCGATGTGAAAAATCCAACATATTTAATTTCAATGTTAAATGAACATCTTTTTGAAAATTTAGGATTTAGTGGAGATGATGATGATTACTATAATCCAAAAAATAATTTCCTAAATGAAGTTATTGATAAAAAAATAGGATTACCCATCACTTTATCAATTTTATATGTTGAAGTTGCAAAGTTTGTGGGGTTAGATCTAAAAATAGTTGGATTTCCAGGACATATCATAGTAAAATACAATGAAGAAATGATTTTAGATCCATTTTATGATGGACGTTTATTAGACATAGATGATTTACAAGAAATTCTAGATACTAATTTTGGTGATCAGGTAGAGTTTAAACCTGAATTTCTTGATGAGGTTAAATCAGAAGAAATTCTTGTGAGATTAGCACGTAACTTGAAAAATTCCTACGTACAATCATTTGTGTATGATAAAGCACTACGTTGTACAAATATGGTTTTAGCAATTGAACCAGAATCACCAGAAGATATCAGAGATAAAGGGATTTTAGAAGACAGATTGTTAAATTCAGATGTTGCATTAACATATTTGAATAAATATTTAGAAATAAACCCAAATGCAGAAGATGTAGATTTTATTTTAGAATTAATTAGAAGTATAAAACAAAAAATTAATCAATAATAGAATCAACATCAGATCCTTTTTTGATCATGTCTATTTCATGACGAGCAATTTTATTTCTTAATGCTCCCTTGATTATATCCACTTCGCTTCTAAGTAATGCAATTTCATCTTCAAGCTTTGCAACTCGTTCATAAATGGTTTCAGCCTCTGAACTCATAATTATTTATCATGAAAAATTTGTCTTAAAAAGTTATGGGTAAAGATTTTGATGAGAAGGT
>Ga0233435_1002163_pt1 | contig 17125 bp, 16 predicted proteins | sample SI_122_August201_3_FD_182735 | JGI IMG/M metagenome (GOLD analysis project Ga0233435, IMG submission 182735) | Seawater microbial communities from Saanich Inlet, British Columbia, Canada - SI_122_August2016_135_MG | ecosystem: Environmental > Aquatic > Marine > Inlet | place: Canada: British... | reverse complement strand
CATCAACATAAACCAATGGCAAAACAGCAGACGGATCGTTGATCTGGACCGGAAGATTACGGGCAATATTGTGACAAAAGGTTGCAACCACAGAATTGTAGTTTGGCTTGCACCATTTTCCGAATACCCCCGGCAAGCGGTAAATACAAACCGGGTTCTCTGTTTCCTGTGCCAGTCGTTCAACGGCCCTCTCTGCCTCAAGTTTGCTTTTACCGTAGGGATTATCATATTCTGCTTGTGTAGACGAAGCCAAAATCAGGGGGATTTTCCGGCCTGATGCCCGAACAGCCTCACATAAAGAGTGCGTCAGATCCGTATTAACCCTGGCAAAATCAGCAACATCCGAAGGGCGATTTTCTCCCGCCAAATGAACAATAGCGTCAGCCTTAGAAACTAACGCCACCAATGCTTGAATGGGGTCGCTACGGGAAAATGACAACACCTCAGTATCCGCCCGCTCATTCAGCTGAACAACAAGGTTTTTCCCTATAAAGCCCTTAGAGCCTGTAACCAAGACACGCGACATGCTTGCCTCCACCATTACTCCTCTGGCTCCACATATTCACCACGGGTAATCGCTTGCATAAAGCGCAGTTTCATCAATAAGTCTTGCATACCTGAAATATCCAGACGAGTTGTATTGTGAGAATTGTACTCTTCTGCATCAGAGATCTGGACTTCACCCTGCTCAAAAAACTTATCGTAATTCAAGTCACGCAAATCAGGCGGAATACGGTAATACCCACCTAAATCCTCTGCAGCAACCATCTCTTCCCTACTAAGCAGCACCTCAAAGAGCTTCTCTCCATGGCGCGTTCCAATGATATTAATATCATGACCCGGAACTTCCAGCAGACCTGTTAATGCCTTACCCAAAACCTCAATCGTAGCTGCGGGTGCTTTTTGGACAAAAATCTCCCCCTGACTAGCATACTCAAAGGCATACAACACAAGATCGACGGCATCATCCAGTGTCATCATAAATCGTGTCATATTCGGATCGGTGATTGTTATCGGTTTTCCAGCACGGATTTGATCTACAAACAGTGGAATTACTGAGCCTCGCGATGCCATCACATTGCCATATCGTGTCGCACAAATAACCGTCGAGTTGCTGTTCCGTGACTTAGCCACAATCACTTTTTCCATCATTGCCTTAGAAATACCCATTGCATTGATCGGATACACCGCTTTATCTGTACTCAAACAAACTACACGTTCAACACCACAAGAGATTGCTGCCTCCAAGACATTCTCTGTACCCAGCACATTGGTTTTGACCGCCTCTATAGGATAAAACTCACAAGAAGGCACCTGCTTTAGTGCAGCAGCATGATAAATAAAATTTACTCCTCTCACAGCATTTAATACAGACTGATAGTCACGCACATCACCAATATAGAATTTCAACTTAGGATTATTGTATTTCTTGCGCATATCATCTTGTTTCTTCTCATCACGACTGAATATACGAATTTCTGAAATATCCGAATCAAGAAAACGACGCAAAACAGCATTACCAAATGACCCCGTACCCCCAGTAATTAACAGCACACTGTCTTTAAACATCGATTGTTCCTCTATTTTCCTGCATTACAGCAGCTATAAAATCAAAAGTCTCATCCGCACAACGTTGCCATGAGTACTGCTGAGAAAGGGTATAACTCGCATGCGCCAATTTTGCACGCAGTGATGGCGCATCCATTAACTCACGTAATGCACGAGCAATATCCTCAGGTTGTTCCGGGTCAAAATAGATTCCAGCTTCACCCAACATTTCTGGCATGGGTCCACGCTTGGAGCAAGCAATCGGTAAGCCCGCAGCCATGGTTTCTAACAGAATATTAGGCATATTTTCACAACTTGATGCAAACAACCCCAGATCAGCCTGCATATAGTAGTGATGCAGCGCATCAAACTCAATGGCTCCATGATAATGTACCCATTGTCGTTCAGGATCTTCACGGGCAATCATCACACTCAATTGTTGTAACGCTGGCGGGTATGCAGGCCCTACCAAGTCGAGAATGACTGGAAAACCTTGTTTGCGTAACTTGGCTACCGCCTCCACAACATGCCATTGATGCTTATAGCAGTCAATGATTGACACATACAGCACGTGGTATGGATGCGCATCATCGTAATCTGCCATGGCTTGTTGTAGTTTTGGTTCACTATTAAAGCGCTGATTGAGTCCATGAGGAATAATACTGGCCTGAGCGCCCAACTGACCTGTCACATTCACCACTACATCCTGCGCATACTGCGTCAGAAAAATAACCCCATCTGCTTCTTGAAAAGAGCGCGACTGAGTCATTCGTAACAGAAGCAGCTTGAGTGCAAACAGTGTCCAGCCATAACGCTGTAATTCCCGCATATCGAACGGCAATAAATTTTGGCTCATGGTGACTACCGGGTGGAAATTTCCGGCATAACTACCGCCCGGCACAAATAACACATCACATCCCTCATCACGTGCAGCTTGTGATAAGTAAAATCTCTGCCACAGTGTGCGATATAATAAACCTTTATCTAACATCAATGGATTACGTTTAATTAACCAGTGCTGTTCATCAATCACACTTAAGGTCTTCTCCCCTCCCCAAAGCACAACTTGTTCTATACCATATTTTACAGGTTGAGCATGCCGTAATAACTCAACCAGATGGGTAACTCCCCCTCCTCCGCGTAAATTAGCAGCATCAATCCCGACTCTAACGGGCTTAACTTTAGCCACGAGCCTTCACTTTCATTACAACAATCATCCATAAGGATTTAATCTTTAACTGATAGCGCCCATACTTAACACAAAATAACAAATCATTTATTGCCTCAGCATAATTACCCTTTAGATAATTAAACCTACCACTTATATACTTAATATTTGCATGAACTGTTTCTTGAATATTTTTTTCTATAAGAGGAATAAATTCTGCAATAGCTAAATTTGTAGGAAAAGACATATCTTTATTGGAAACAGATTTATCATGTATATAATAGAACCCTAAAGCACGGGGTATATAAATAAATTTTTCCGTTAAAGTAGCAACATGTAACCATGTATTATAGTCCTCAGCTGCAATCATCCCGACATCTTCATTAATACCCCCAATCTTATTTAACAAACACCGTCTAACCACAACAGAAGAGTTAATGATTGGGTTTCCTTTCCGAAGCAGGTCTGTCAAAACAGGAACTTTAACTTGCCAAGACTTAATTGTTTTTCTACCAAAATACCTATGCTGGTTGGTAACGATTTTCAGGTCATGATAAACAAGGTCAACATTTTCATTAATACCCGCAAAACAAGCTTGTAATTTATCAGACACCCACCAGTCGTCCGAATCCAGAAATGCAATCCATTCACCCTTGGCAGCACGTATCCCAGCATTTCTTGATGCAGCAATCACACCATTGTTATGAATCTTCAGGTATGTAATACGTGGATCAGTAAAGCCTTTCATAACATCATCCGTATTATCCGTAGAATGATTATCAACAACAATCACTTCCCAGTTCAGGAGGCTCTGATCAAGCACTGACTGTAATGCACGTCCTAAAAAATGTCCGTGGTTAAACGTTGGGATAACAACTGAAACTATTGGGAGCACTTCGCTATCTACCGGCATAGGTCTTATGACAGAAATTTAATAAACTATCAATTTCTGTCATGTTATCAGCATCACCAATATTGACCCCCAAAGATTTTAGCTTGTCCGTGCGATATTTTAGCACCGGATTTACTTCATCTATTCCACCTTGAGATCTCTCCAGCAAAGGCTCAACGCCTAAAACATCTGCGCACCGTTCCTGAATCAGCTGAGCCATTGTAAGTACTGATAGAGATACACCAGAGCCTATATTAAAGATACCTGTTTGCCTTGAATTAGAGAAACCCGCTGAAAAATATTCAACCACACGGCAAACCTCTGATAAGCTAATGAAGTCCCGTTGCTGTAGACCCCCAGTTTTCAATACCAGCTTGCCTGTTTGAACTGCCTGCTTACACAAATCATTCACTAACAGCATCCAACAATTTACATGCCGGTCCACTGGCTCACCAAAGGCATTAGACAACCTCAATACGATACCTTCAATTTTTCCAGCCTGACTTGCACTTAACACCGCATGCTCACCTGCAAGGTGTGAGGTAGCATAAGGGTGCAGATTATACGGACAGTCCTCCTCAGTAATTGTGCCTCTTAATGAACTCGAATAAACATGAATAGTAGATAGATAAATAAACCGCTTTACACCTACCGCACTCGCTGCAGCCACCAGACGTGCAGTTGCCACACCGTTCAGTGCCAATGCGGCTACAGGGTCGTGCTGGCAATCCTTTGCATTCATCCCTGCAGCTTGAATGAGTATGTCTACACCGGTACAGATATGCTCAAGTGCGGAGCTCTCGTCCCATATCACTTGTATCACTTCTGATTGCAATAACCAGGCAGGAGCAGTGGCAGGTCTGCGGGATCCGAGTATGACCTGATGACCAGCTTGTGCTAAATGCATAGCCAACCGCCCCCCGATGAATCCAAATCCACCCGTTATTAGTATACGCATGGCTTTTCTACTCGACTAATCTTCCTTGGATTAGATTACCCACGGAGCCCCTTTTTCCCAAAGTGATTCCAGTAATTCATGGTCACGTTTGGTGTCCATACAATGCCAAAAACCGTCATGACGATACGCCATTAACTCGCCAGCCTGAGTGGCTTTTTCCAAGGGTTCACGCTCTAATAAAGTACTGTCATCTTGGATAAAATCAAAGAATGCTGGCTCAAATACAAAATAACCACCATTGATCCAGCCATCGTGCATCTGTGGTTTTTCCTGAAAACTCTCTACACGCTGACCGTCCATTTCTAACTCTCCAAAACGTGCTGCCGGACGTACGGCAGATACCGTAACCATCTTTCCATGACTACGATGAAAGGTTAACAGCGCATCCAAATCTATATCCGCGACACCATCACCATAAGTCAACATGCAGGTTTCGTTACCAATAAAAGATTGCATGCGCTTAACTCGACCCCCCGTCATGGTGGAGTTCCCAGTATTCACCAGTGTTACCTTCCAGTCAATGGGGTCAACTTGATGCGGCGTCACGTTACCCGAAGAAAGATCAACTGTAAAATCAGCATTAAGAGCGCTGTAATTAAGAAAATATTCCTTTATTACCTCTGACTTATAGCCTAATGCCACATAAAAATCTTTGTGCCCAAAATTAGAATATGTTTGCATGATATGCCAAAGAATTGGCTTACCGCCAATTGGCACCATCGGTTTTGGAATCACATCAGTATATTCAGCCAGACGTGTGCCAAAGCCACCGGCCAAGAGGATTACCTTCATAAGATCATACCTTTATTAGAAAAACTGGAATGGAAAATAGTAAACAAATCAGCGATGCTCTAACGCCCAGTTATAGGGGATATCGGAATCAGTTGGAGGTCGCCTTACTATTTCATCCGGGCTATGAGGTAGAGTCGAACAATTAGCAACAATCGAAGTTGTAGTGCCAACACTTTTAAAACCATTCCAAATCATTGGCGGTACCGTTACTAACATATAGTTTTCTGGTGAAATAAAAAATTCCTGAATTTCTCCACAGGTTGGACTATCTGACCGATCATCAAATAAAACGAATTTGATCTCACCATAGATGACCGCATAGTTTAAAGTCATTTCTTTATGTAAATGCCAGGCCTTGACAACACTAGGGTGGGTGCATGAGAAATAAATTTCCCCAAATCGTGAAAACTCTGGTGAATCTTCACGCAGCATATGCATTACCTTGCCACGCTCATCAAAAATCTGCCTCAAGGGTGTCAGTATAACTCCATCAATCATATTAGCTCCGGAAAAAATTCATGGATCTGGGAACGAGTAATCTGTTCAGCGTTACCACCATTTATCACAGTTTTATACCAAAGTGCGGTTGCCTCCAAGGTTTTTTCGACATGCCATTGCGGTGACCACTCCAATAATTGATGGGCCTTATCACAGTTTAATTGCAACAAACGAGCCTCATGAGGCTGCGTTTGTGATTCAACAACTTCAATACTCCCCTTGCCAAAGTGAGCAATGATCACTTTGGCAACATTTTGCACTGTCCGCACTTCATCGGTAGAAGGGCCAAAATTCCAGGATCCACCCCAGCATTTTGGATCTTCATATAATCGCTGTGCCAACATCAGGTAGCCTGCTAGAGGTTCTAATACATGTTGCCAAGGCCGGGTCGCACCAGGATTACGTAAAAAGATAGGCTCACCGGCCTCAATGGCACGAATACAGTCAGGAATTATACGATCCACTGCCCAGTCACCGCCTCCGATCACATTACCTGCTCGTGTAGTTGCCGCACCTAGAGACGGACACTGATCAAAAAATGAACGTGCATATGATGAAAATACAATTTCTGCAGCCGCTTTAGATGCACTATAAGGGTCACGCCCGCCAAGTTGATCATTTTCTCTGTAGCCCCAAACCCATTCAACGTTCTCATAGCATTTATCAGAAGTAATATACACCAGTGAACGCACAGAGTTACATTGCCTGACAGCATCTAACAGGTTGGCTGAACCCATAACATTAGTTGAAAATGTTTCTACCGGCTCCTGATAAGATGGCCTAACCAAAGCTTGAGCAGCCAGATGAAAAACAAATTCCGGCTGGAATTCGCATACAGTGCTTGCAAGCAGCGATGCGTCACGAATATCACCCTCTACATGATTGATTTTATTAGAAAGCCCTAGTAAATCGAAGTGGTTAATTTCAGTTTCCGGAGGTAAAGAAAACCCCATGACATCAGCTCCTATCTCACTTAATAAGAAAGCGAGCCACGAACCTTTGAAGCCAGTATGACCTGTAATCAGGATTTTTTTATTAACAAATGTTTTTTTAAGAGAATATGGATTCTGCATAATTGTTCCCGTTATGAATAGGAGGAATTTTTACCTTGCTCAATTATCAATTCTATAGCATGTTCAATGTATTGAGATGACTCATCGCTGACTATTGAAAATAAATCCTTTAAATGTTGGTATATATACATAATTCTCTGATCCACTGGTACTACTGAATCAGAGTCATGCATCGTCAATAATTCAGTCAATGCGTAATTCATGCTAATACTTATATCATCATAACATCTGTGAAATTCCTCATTTAACCAATAGAATAAACAGTCGCGATATATTAATCCTACTTGATCAATTAGTTGTCCAGAACTCAAGCCAATAGAAATATCTAAACGTTGATCACGGACATCACAAGCTACGCCCTGAAGGAAGGCAGAAAGCATTTTAGCAACCGGTCCAGGCTCATCACTCCAATCAGGATTATCAGGCAGTGCGTTTGAATCAGTATAAATAACTCCAGGTTCAACCCCAAAATCTAAAGTATGTTTTTGTTGCTCAGTGGAAACTTCAAATATACGTTTTCTAGACTTTCCATTTCGTATCAACTCAATAGAACAGGGTATTTTTTCATAGAAAAGTTTAATATTAAGACGAGATCCTCCATCCATGAAAAGTATATTCTTTCTGAGTTGAGGCAGGCCAACCATAAAAGAACCTAAAATTGAGAGTATATGAGGCAGCCAATCTGCATAAACTGGTAACCCAGCATCATAGTTTTTCGATTCCCCATAACGCCTTTCAGAGGTTGGATCCGACCAAAATACACGTATCGACACAATATTTTTCTGACTAAGAATCAACCTAGAGAAACTTTCAATATAACTAGCAAACAAAAAAACGTGTGCCGCTGCAAAATATGTATCCTGCCTGATCGCTAATTCAGCCATACGTTGAGTAGCAGAAAAACTCAATGTGACAGGCTTCTCAACCAGAACGGGGAGCTGCTTAGAGAGCGCCCATTCAATGGCTTTTTCATGATCACGTGCCGCATTGACCACGATCAATGCAACTTTCTTATCAGCAACAACTTTAGGGTAATCAGAATATACCTGTATTCTATTCTCTAACTCGGAACCCAAAACCCATTCGGACATTGCATGAGAATTACGAGGTGAGTGAGCAGATATTTCAATTGATCCGGGCACGACACTACAAAGCACTTCTAACAGTACACGAGCCCATCGTCCACCTCCAATCACAGCAACAGCCTCTAGGTGGCTGTCCGAGAATAGAGAGTCTACTTTAGTAATCTTGACCAACAATTCTTTCAACCGAGTATACTGGAAGTATTCCTTTAAAATTAAACTATAAACTAAGTAAAATCATCCACGCTCAAAATATCAACAATCTCACCGGTGTATCCATTATTAGTCAAATAATTTCGAATTTCCTGTGGAATATGCCAGGCCAAATTCAATAGAGGCAAGGTCTGATCAGGTAATGCTAATAAATCTTCATCTGAATAGATTGGGATTCGTGTTCCTGGTAGAAAGTTTCCTATCTTTAATGAACCCGGTTTTTCATATACTGCAGAGATCAAATGTTCATCAAGACCTAGCATTTTAACCAGAATTGCAGCCCGCCCGGGGAAAGCCTTAGCACGCAACTTTCCGTGTTTACTGAACATTTCATTGATATGTTTTTGTTTTACTTCACGCCATCTTTCTATATTTTTTTGTAACAGTGAGAACTTCTCAAAGAACAAGCTCTCCTTGAGAGATAGCGCACTCAAGTCAACTGAGCTACCCTGCTCTTTTCCATTTTTATTACCCATAAATACACGAATATTTCCACCATACCTGGACGGAAACTCAACATCAGCTAATTGAGTATTTAAGGTATCTGCCATTTTAACAAACGATCCATAACTATAAGTCCTGGGATGCTCATGATAAAAAGTGTCAAATTGATTTCCATCAAGCACAGAGCCAAGATAATGGTTTTCGATAACAATTACGGTATCTTGAGACATTAGCTTTTTAAGTGAACGGAGAACCCCCTGAAGGTCCTCAATGTGAGCAAAAACGTTAGTAAAGGTTATTAAATCAGGCTGCCCATGATCCTGAACAATCGTAGAAGCGAGAGATTCAGATAGATAATTATTATAAGCAATATGACCTTTTAATTTGGCATCAGAAAAAGCACCTGTTGGTTCTATACCAATAGTAACAGCCCCTTGATCTCGAAAATAATCCAATAAGCTTCCGTCATTACAACCTATATCGAGCACTTTTTTTTCACTCAAATCGCCAAAGCGTTGAACACATGAGTCAACCAAGCTTTTCATACCATTTAACACATCACTTGTAAAACGAGAACGGTAATGATAACTGACAGGAAATAAATCCTCTTTTGGAACCTGGAAACGCTGATGTGCAGTAGTGCATTCCTTGCAGAACAAAATATCAATAGGATATTCGTTACAAGCACGACTATCATCAATAGCCACAAGGTCATCACACATTGGATGAAAACCTAAATCCAGGACAGATTCAAGATTTTCATTTCCGCATACCTCACATGAATTAACCTCATGAAAATTATTATCACTCATAAAACATATCCTATAAAATTAAAAATCAATAACACGAGAAAAGACCCTTCGAACTCGTCTGCCTATAAAATAAAAAAAAGAGAGATATACATTAGGGTACAAAAAATACTCCTTAAATATCTTCAATGAATCAACATATGAATAACCTGATATATCTTTACGCAGCAAAATATTCAGGTAGTCAGACATAAAATTATTCAGAGCATAATTCTTGCAATACACATATCTTAAATATGAAAGCCCGTTATTCCTGTATTCATCAAGCGCCTCTACCAATCGAATACTGTGAATAAATGGATACATAGGAGACCATTCACGAGCCCCTGTTAAACAGACACATAATGGCTGATTGTTAAAATATGCATTAGATTCAGAAAAAGCCCTGGAAAATATTTTTACATGAGGAAATGTATTATCAAAGTGTGAAAAAGTGCGAGCATCCTGGATTGCATCTTCATCAAGAGCACTTACATTTTTAATCCAATGTTCTCTCTTAAAAACTGATAAGAACATTCCCCCAAGAAAATCGAAGGATATCTTTGGGTTAATCAAATCCAGAAATGGCATTTCACCAGACACCTCCCATTTGGAAAATTTCTCCATATTAACAGGCAAATTCTTCGTATCAAAAGGCTTCGGATAATCGTTCAGGTACTCAGTTGTAAGGTGATATGCATTAACATAAAAGAAATCAACACCCGGATGACCAGAAATTAAATTAATAAGCGCTTCGATAGCATTAGGCATTAATAAATCATCGTCACCAATCAGCCATATAAAATCACCTTCAGCCATTGAAACAACATTAATGAAATTTCTAGGTATACCAAGATTACTAGAATTTTTATGATATTTAATATTTAATATTGATTGTGCATCTCGTACAACATCCTCTGTTTGATCAGTTGAACAATTATCCGAAATACACACTTGGACCTCAAAATCAGAAAGAGAAATTGAGCTAACAATAGAATTAATACAGTTTTTCAGGAATTTGGCGCGATTATATGTCGGAATGCATATCGAGATCTTCATAACTAATGAGTAATATTATAATTTTTTTAGGTAGTAGGTAATATCGTCTAGAGGATACAGGTGACTTAGATAAGATTCATACCTATGCGGGTATTTATTGGCTAGTTTGATAATAAATTTATTTATCCATCCCCTATCATTAAGTGTTTCATTAAAAACAACTTTATTAACCTTGAATCTTGTATCAACATAATCATAACGCTGGCAAATAATATGATCCGGATCGTAATAGGCAAACGAATCCACAGTATAAAAAGTCTTATGAGTAGGGTCAATAAAAGCCCAAACAGACCTAAAGTATGGAACAATCACCTTTACCTCACCTCCAGTTTTGGTAATACGATGCACTTCATTCATAACTCGCATCGGTTCATCCAAATGCTCTAGAACATTATCAAGATATACTTTATCAATCGAGTCACTCTCAAACGGATAAGGAAATACATTTAAGTCATGAATAACATCAGCATCATGCCTATCAGAATAATCAACACCAATTGTACCGGGTCTTTTTTTCTTACCACAGCCAAGATCAAGAATTTTAGATCCCTGATTCATTTAATTCTCCATTATATATTTCGTGATAACGCCTGACAGCAAGAAAATACTCTTTCATAAATCACACCAATATTAAATATATTTTTAAAATTGACGCATGCATTTATAGCATTCCGGTTAAAATCCACTATCCGCAGATAATATATCAATACAAGATACCTAATCTTTCAGTATGCTCACTATATCTTGAATTGGTGTTTGAGAAACCTTAGCATACCTGTTACAAAATATTGACCTTGCATTCTGTACATCATATTGATTCCACCACGTATCAACATCATCCCAAACTGTATTTACTTTATCAGCAATTGATTCAGGCGTTAAATGGACAATACCTGCATCAATCAATAATTGATAATATGGCTTGGCACTATCCCGCAAGTGATCAAGTCCATTTTGCCAGAATGCCAATGTTGGGATATTTCTTGAAAGCGTTTCTAACATACCTGTTGAATCATAACTATGCACTACTAATTTATTTTTTAAAAGAGCATCTTGAATATCACCAGATCCACCATCCAGTTTTAGCAATGGATCAAACATTTCCCATCTTTTCTCTTCACTCCACTCCTGATATTTGCATCCTGAGTGTAGCCTAATAGTTAGTTCCTTCCTAGGTAAGATAGAGAGGCCCACAACAAATCTCTGTTGCTCTTCAAAATAATCAACAAACTCAGCATAACTATCCCATGTAGTAATACGGTGATTCAAATTCAATTCAATTAATAACAGACCTGATTGACTATTATAATATTTGGAGTTCATTTTTATTGTTTTAAAAATGAACCCGGGAACATAATTTAATCGCCCATCTCTCCACCCCCAAGTAATGTATTTATCAGACGTTGTCTGATCAACAGTGTTGATAATATAACGATGTATTGCTGGATTATTCCCATGCTGTCCGACTATATATTTTGAGCCTATTTCACTATTTTTTGCTGCCCATAATTTAAAAACCTCATCGTAATCAAAATTATTACTTGTGAAAATAAATTTCGGCTTATCCGGCCATCTTATCTTACAAGTAATATTATTTACACTTTCAAAACCTTCCAGATAAACTACAGGTATTAGCTCAAAAATCATTAAACTTATAATCTTTTCCAGATCATCACTTGAATTTATTTTCATCCTGGAGGCCAGGTATTTACGTAATTCTGGTTCTGGTTTTTCTGATATTTTAATAACAGGAGAACTCCATAGCTGAGGAATCTGCCTCAACATTAACTGCATTAAAATTTCTTCTTTTTTAGGAAGATAGCTATTAATAATAAAAGAATCAGAATCTAATGCGAACCAGGCAGTAGCGCTTCTTATTGTTTTAAAGGCCCATTTAAAAATAGATCTTACAAAAGTAGGTGCCGTCCTCAACTCTTCAAAAGAAAAATATGGTACGGAACAACCTGTGATTGACTCTATATTATTTCTTATACTTACCGGATTCATTGTGTCAAGAATTCTTCCAGTTAGCACACTATTCCAATAATTATCATTAAAAGAATAAACAGCTGAATATGAGTCTGGTGTCGCTAACATATAATGTTGATCTGAGTAAACTGTTGTGCCAGAAATTATATATGTGTCAAGAACATGCTTAAGTGTATTTATACGGTTTAGAAGCACATCTACATAACGCCTAAACCAATGCCCTAAGACTATTTTCCAAAACCTTTCACTATATTTAACATCATGATGCTTATTAAGTACCGCACACAATTTTGGAAATAGCTTATCTTCTAGCGACCTAGCCACTTCATGATCAACATCTTTCCTGAATTGGCCTAGACCATATGGAGTTGCAACAATCGCATCCATATCTTCCCAAACGTGTCTTCTTTCATATAGCCGACACCATTCCCCCAAAAAGATAACTGGACGGTCAAACTTCCATGTACTTTCATCAGCTGTAGTAATCAAATAACGTGGGATATTTTCCATCTGTTGAGCCACTATTATTCAGTAGGTGTGAGTGAAAAATATTTCTGCTCTAGTAAACCATTAGCAATTAATCTTTCAACAATTATATTCACCTCCCAGAAAGGCTCTTCGATAAGATTAGAGATTTCCAGCAACGTGCGAGTACCGTCACAATAAGAGATAAGGTTCATCATTGTCTTAACTTGATCATTTGACTCTTTCGTACTTAGAGTCGGATATAAGCCTCGCTTACCCAGTTGTGGCTCACAAAATACAGTACTCTTAAGATAGCTATTTCGTTCAATAATTTCTATCGCCTTACGAAGAGCACTATAACTACCCTCTAAACCTTTTGGGCTTACCAGGTTTAAATCGTCCATTGAAGTATGATATTCAGGATACTCTGCATATTTGCTGCGCATAATGCTCGCAATTGGCAAATCTACGCCAGGTGCACAGTACTGGCGCTCATCACCCCCTCGATCTAACCAAGTGTAGCGCTTGAACTCTGGGTCAATATGATGCAACACATGAATGGCAACTTGGTCAGATAGACTGTCACCCTGTCTAGAAGGTAAGTAAGAGTAATCGCGTTCATCACCGACACACGTAACATTGAAGCCAGCAACTACTTTTTGCTGTAAATGCTCAATATTTCGGCCAAGATAAACAATTGCTCCAATAGTCTCTGGAATAAACACTATTCGGTAGGTATATCGACGTTTTTGATATTTTTGTAACCACTGACATAGTGCAGCTGTTACAGCTGGTCCTGATAGTTCATTATTAGCCATTGATGGATGACAAATATAAGTAGAAAGAAACACTTCCTCATCTGTTTCTCCAGGCAAGATTAGTTCTGCATAATTCAATACACCAGGCTTTAAGTCACTATCAATAACAACATGGTATTGGCCAGGATTTAATGCTAATCTTTGATTATGGGTCAGACAAAACCCCCAGCGCCTTGCATAATAAGACGTTATATATGGAATTGCATCTGGCTGTTCTGGTAATGAGTAAAGGTGCTTATCCAACTCTTCAAGATCAAGCCAGGCGTCTATTGATTCTGAATAACCAACCAAATGCAGGTTATTTATTTTGAAATCTATAAGTCGGTTACCCAAATCATCAGCAATATAAGCATCACGTATAGTCCATTCATCGGGCACAACCCAGTCAAAGAACTGACTCCCTGAAGAAACTTCATGCATCGTTAATTCTGGTATCAATCTTTGCAAATAGGATATCGTCTCTCTTACTCCGGGTCCGGTGATACTACGAGCAATAGGAAAGAGCTCTGAAATCCAAGAGTACATTTGGTTTCCACACTCGAACAACTCCTCTTTGCTTATTGTTTTCACTTGTTTATCCCAAAACTGTCATAATAAAAATATCGACAATTGTACCAATTATAGAACTCTGCATATGCATTTGATGCATCTTCCATAGTTAGACATCTCTTATAACCCCAAAGCTCCATCACATCACTCATCCAGAATTCAATTACACCAGTTTCAAAATCAGAAATTCTCTCTTTCCAGCGACCTACATTCTTATTGGAAATACCCGAAAATATTTCTCCATCATAGCTGTTACCAGAAAAATTATCCCCAAGTACAGTTGGTTGTGTAAGGATTGGAAGAAAACTAATCTCACAAAAATCTGCCAGTAACTTCATTGAAGTATCAGGGCTTTGCGTAAGGTCTTCAAAACGTATCGCTGTAAACCACTCTGAATGACTTTTCAAAATATCCGATCCAATAATCAGATCCATTCTTGAACGGTTTATAACACTGGCAAGCGCTTCTTTATCATTTTCTCCCATTTGAGAATAATATTGGGCCACACCAGCCTTAATAGCTGCATAATTATCGCGCGGATCTCGAACAAGATGGATAAAGCGAACAGATAACCCATCATTAACCATTTTCTGAGCATGAATGGATTGACTTGTTTCCTTAAGAACAAATGGCAAGCGGGTATCAAGACCGGCATAAGTGCACCAGGCATTCGCAAATGCCTCTATAACATTAGCCGGTTTCGTAAAATTATCCACCGAACTTAATTCCCATAGGCATAACAAAAAGTCATCAACATTGTAAGCTTTACAGTTCTCTGAAATCGTCATACCTTGAAAAAAATTAGTTGATTCACGGATTACTATATTTACACGCTCCTGAGCCTCTTCTAGTTCAAGATGACTAATATGGCACGGCAGATAAGCATAAAGCAAGCTGATATCTACAGGAAAAACATTTAACTCTGGATGACCATCAAAAAGTTTATGCAACAAAGTTGTACCTGATTTTCGATGGCCTGTGAGAAAAATAAAATCCATTGTATAACCTTTAAATTGAAAAAATTACGTTAAGGAACTTCTGAAGAAGTCTATGCAAAATGAATCGTGCTCATAACGCCCAAAATTATGGCGCGAGTCAACTGTTCATGACTTATTCAGGGACTCCTTAAACAAGATAGGCTCAACTAGTAATTTGAGTCATGATATTTCTTTCTTCTAATAACTTAATTACCAACTCAACGGATTCATCTATATTAAGCTCGTCTGTATCAATTATCAGTTCTGGTTTCACAGGCTGCTCATACGGTGAATCAATGCCCGTATAGTTTTTGATTTCTCCTGCACGAGCGCGTTTGTACAGTCCTTTTACATCGCGCATTTCACATGTTTTGAGACTGGCTTTACAATAAATTTCAAGAAAATCTCCATGAGGCATAAGAGTACGGACTGTCTGACGATCTGTGCGAAAAGGACTGATAAATGCTGTCAATATAATAATACCTGCCTCCATCATCAGTTTTGCCACTTCACCGATACGACGAATATTTTCGCATCGGTCTTCTTCACTAAACCCAAGATTAGAGGAGAGTCCATGACGTACATTATCTCCATCCAAAACAAAGGTACGACAACAACGGTGATGAAGTTTTTCTTCAACAGCATGAGCTAGAGTGGACTTTCCTGCACCAGATAAACCTGTAAACCAAAGCACTGTAGATTTATGATTATTTTGTTGATTACGGTGTTCACGAGTCACAGTAGCATGATGCCAAATGACATTATTTCTATCCATTTAAACAATCCTTAACAGAAATTATTTTTCCATATTTAACAGAACCAATACTCCAAAAAACCATTCTTAATATTTCTCTAATCTGCTATACATTTACATTATTACTCCATGGACTTCACAAATCTATATTTTATAATTGGGCACTTATGGAATCTTTGAATAAGTCTGGGTAAAATGAATCGTGCTCATAGAATCCAAGATCAAGGCGCACCCCTGGGTGCTCTCTCGACGTAATATGTCTCCTTAAAAAATCGCAGCTAATACCCTCTCATGCGCAAGCGTAATTCACCTTGTGGCAGGCTATTAGCGAGGCTTTCAAGCGATGAACGAGGTTGGGCAACGAAGATATTGGGTACTATGGGTGCGAGGTAATTGTTCATAGTTTATTCAGGGATTCCTTAGTATAATACTAGTAAACCACATTCTCCAGCAACGTAAGACACTCATCTTTAGGGTGCATCGCATCATAAAATTGATCAGCGACACACCCGACTTTACCCGGATTGTATGACCCAAGAACTTGTACATTTAATTTCTTTGCAATTTCATGAACTTTTTTCTCTACGATTTCCATTGCTTTAACAACCGGCTGATCTTCATGCTTCCAAACAGCTGGATGATATGGAGTCATAACAAATATTATTTTGAAATTGCTCTTTAGATAATTTACGAGAGAGGTGAAAATTCGAACTGAATGATCATCAAACCAACTACCTTCTTTTATCTTATAGTCATGCATTCCTGTAACTATATTTAATTCAGAATTATTAATATATTCATTAGAATAAATAAGACTACCATCAGAAAGCTTAACTTGATCCTCAACTCCAACATCATAATTAAATTCAGGGACCAATATAATCTGATCATTTTAGAGAAAAAACTTTTAACTGACCGGATAAAATATTCTCTATTACCTGAATCCGAAACCTCATTTTCCAAGCGTCCACTCCTGCGTGATTTTGAGTAAAAATTCATCGATCAATTATCTCAAATCATCATAACGCCGCAATACTCGAGCCATTACCTGTACAAAT
>Ga0233435_1002161_pt1 | contig 17137 bp, 13 predicted proteins | sample SI_122_August201_3_FD_182735 | JGI IMG/M metagenome (GOLD analysis project Ga0233435, IMG submission 182735) | Seawater microbial communities from Saanich Inlet, British Columbia, Canada - SI_122_August2016_135_MG | ecosystem: Environmental > Aquatic > Marine > Inlet | place: Canada: British... | reverse complement strand
TGTCTCACATTCCAAAATAGTTTTGTCTTTCTGCGCATTGGGTCAAATAAAAAAACCGCTACAGTCGCAGCTATGTTCCCATGGTACATCCAGCCTTGTACAATACCTGGGTTAAAAACTCGCATAATCTGTCTCAGCTTCTTAATAGTCTGCCAACTGGGGCGCTCTCCTTGTCCCAAATCCAACGTCTCAACCTTAACACCCAATGCCTCAATCCGCTCAGTAATTTTCCCTCGACCCATTAATGAAATAACCAAAGGCTCTATCGCATTATTACGCAGTGAGGACAATAATTTATACAGCATAATTTCTGCTCCACCAGTTTCAAGATCAGTAATAATATGTATAATTTTCGCCTTATTCTGTAACTCTTCCACTTCTAATAACCGCTAAAAATAAACCAAAAAAAATTATTACCACTTCAATTTAATTACATTTATTGCATAAGCAACAAATATAGTCATAATTGGCTCTATTGGGAGCCTATACTTCACGCCAATAATTGGCCCTGTAATTACAATAAAATACATAACAACAATAAAAAGTAAACATAAAATAGCATAATCTTCTGTAGTTTTATCTTCAGACACGATTTTTTTAAAAAAACCTACAATTGTTGCCAAAACAAATATAAACGAGCTTACTGTTCCAAAAAAAAGTATTGAAATATATGACAAACTACCAGTTTTAGAGATATAGTTATACATTTTTTCAAAAATTCCACTACCTCCAGTCATGTAAAAGGACGGATGTTCCATAGACCTAACAATTGGAGAAAAAGCAAGACTTGGAGACATTAGATTTATTACAGTTCCAACAGTCCATGCTTGAACCAAATTTGGAATACCTAATTCTAATAGAGCATCTTTTGCGACAAGCATTAAATACTGACTATAGGAAAATGGATTATCAGGTAATTGACTGATATTATCTCGCTTCATCGCTTCATTCAAGTATAAATTTGCATTTTTTTTACCCTCTTCATATGTTCCTTGTGAAGAATATTGATATGATGCAGGATAGACCCAGTTTAGCGCATGCACCCCGCCTTCGGATACATAAGACAGAGAATTATAAGCTATATAATTTTTATAATGTACACCACCTAAAGTTACTAATAAAATAACAATGTATATTGATACCCCTGAAAAAGATTTTTTTATTGGAGTTCTATTAGATATATAGAAAACTATCAAAAGAAATAATACGACAAATACTAAATAATACGACACAGGTCTAATCAGAGTTGAAATAGACAGGGTTAATATAGAAAGTAAAATATTATAATTGTTTAAATTTTTAATATACCTTATAGAAAATAAACAAAATAGAGAGAAGAAAAATAAAAATAACGTATCTGTTAAAATTGTCCCAGATATAATCACCATATTCATATTCAATGCAGATATAAGACCACCAGACAATAATCCAGATTTTACAAAATTTTTACATAATAAGCCAATAATAATACAAGTAAAACTATCAATAAATGCCTGAATATACACTACAGCAATATTACTATCAGCAATGAAAGAATATACCCACATTAAAAAAAACGGGTAAACCGGTGTCCTTTCTGCAAACATTTCATTGTTTTGTTCAAGATATGCAGAAGGGCCATTCTCTACTAAAAATTTAGCAAAATTAATATATGCACTTTGATCTTCTGCAATCAAATCAGCACCATCCACAAAGAAAAATATATAAGAAAACCTAACTAAAGATGCAATTATAAATATAAAAAATATTTGAGAATATTGTAATGAATGAATTTGATATTTGTCTTTAATAAAGCTAAGCATATGTTTTCATATAATTAATCAGAGAACAGTATGGTAAATTTCAACTTGGCAATTTCTGCAAAAGTCAAAACTTTACTATATGAACCAGTTTCTAATAATGAACAATACTTGATGCTGTCAAAATTACCCTCATCTATAGAGATATGTATCCATTTAAAAAGTATATGGTAATTATTAATGTAGCACTCCATAATAGAATTATAGTTTAATAAACACCATTGAGTTAAAACAGGCCCGTTGTCAAATTTCTTCGTTGCAATATGCACTGTTCCTCCAATTGCACTATACTCTTTATCTAACCACGCCCTTGGTGTTGGCATAATGCCCTTATAATAAGGCAATACTGATGGATGAAAATTTATTATCTCTGACTTTAATAAATCAATTTTAATTTTATAACCATAATTGATCATAATGGTAGGATAAGAGCAGCTATTCACAATATCGTACAAATCACTTTCTTTTTTTACCACTGTAAAACAATTGCTATTTTTTATTTGTTTTTTATTTGACAGTATCAAGAAAAATATTTTAGCGCCAGATAAGAATCCGACAATGAAAATCATTTTAACTTTCTTTATCAACTTACTAAACAGTCCATCTTCTTTTTCATATGAGACCAAACTAACTTTATATCCTTTTTTAAGTAGTGCAATAAATACACCGCCAGCGAGCCAGTAGTCATTTGAAGTGATAATTTGAATACCATTATTTTTCATTTTTTTAAATCAGGAAATGTTAGTTATAAAAAATCTTCTCTAGAATCAAATTTGAGAATTTTAATGTTGAATCATATTCTTTTACAGAGTTAATAAATTTTTCATAATTTGGATATTGTTTACTAATTACCTCTGATGATATTCTAGAGTCTTTGACTAGATTTGATATGCAGTTATACTTTATATCAATATTGTCAATTTCTTTTAATGTTAAACTTGAAATATCATTATTAACAAAGTGCAATGCTAAGCAAAAACCATCTCCATCAAAATTTACATAGTGAGTTTTTCCACTAAATAACTTCATATGGCATAAAGAAATTCTAGGTCTATTTTTAGAAATAATATTTTCTAACTCATGCACATATGATGATACATTACTATGAGGTATGATAACTTGGTGCTCAATCACACCTTTATTGCCAAACATACTAAAATAAAAAAAATTTTTTGCAGATGGAAATAAAAAATCATAGAGAGTTTTGGTTTTTTTATACAAATATTTATTCGATAAAAAATATATTAAATTAACCCACCAGATAAAAAAAGTATTGAATAAATTTATTTTTTTAGTATTATGGAATGCAGAAATATTTTTCGACTTGGATTGAATACCAGAATTAAACTTTTTGTTTGATATTTTTCCCAAAGACATTATTCCTTTTTGCTTACCAGATAGAGATATGCCACACCATCCATGAAAATAATCATAATTATCTTTTTCATTTATTAAAATTTCATACGACTCTAAAATAGAATTAAAACTTATATTTTTCACCTCGATTACATCGGACTGAACAGCATATACCTGTAATGTTACTTCTAATATTACACCTGTTACACCATACCCCCCAATTGTAAGGAAAAAAATTTCTTTATTTTTATCACGACTTAATGAAATAATGCCTTTTTCAGGATGAAAAATCTTCATTTTAACAACATGATTACCGAAACACCCTTCGTTATGATGATTCTGTCCATGAACATTTGCAGCAATACATCCGCCAATAGAGGCTCCCGGGAATGATGGTACTGATTTAATATAATATCCGTAAGTTATTAGATGGTTATACAGCTTATCTAATGTTATAGAGGAGAAAATATCGATCTGCCCCTCTTCTTTTCTAAAATTTATAATTTCTTTATCAGTTTCAACCTTGATAACGTTGCCATTATTAGAAAAAAATGCACCTACAATAGAAGAGCCTGAACCCATAATGGAGTATTTCTCTTCATCAAATATATAGTTTTTTATATTTTCAGGTTTGTAATATTTTAAATTACAATTTGACGATGCATACAGATCAGCGCTTATAAGGCTTTTAATCATTATGATTTACAAAAAATTTATCTGATGATTTTACCAATTCTATTGCAATCTCTTTAATAGTAGTATGAGTGAGTAGTGAATTATTTGGTATTCTTACCAAAGCAGGTGTATGTGTTTTCGCAACAGTACAATCTGATTTAATACCACTTGAGAATTCATAATCTGTACAATTCCAAACATCTTCCTTCATTAAATGAAACCCCTTCCTAAACATATCATCAAAAACAAAATTCATATGCTCTTTAGTTTTAAGCTTTACTACATAATACTGTCTATTCCAAAAACAATACTCAGAATGCGGTAATGCGGTTATTGAGCTTGATCTGCTCAATATATTATCAAGCATATCTGAGTACTCTATTCTCTTGCTAGTCATTATTCTAGTACGCTTAAACTGGACGTTGCCAACATAAAACTGATATTTTGCCAACATTGGTCTTTCCCATGGATTAAAACTGTTTGACATTAACCCCATTCCAGAATACAACACTTTTCTCAATAGATTAGGATTTCTATTCTTGATAAGGCCAAAAATATGATGAGTAAGCAATGTATAAATTAAGGGGAGTGAATTAAAAATGCTTATAGTGTTTTTAATATAAAGATTTAATGCATTTCTAACTTTTTTTGAATATTTTAACGAAGTTAATTCAACTGCTATTTTCTTATGCAGTAACAGATCATCAGTCAGTAAAATACCGCCCCCCAATGTTGTTGGCACCTTCATCAAACTACAGCTGAATATTCCTGCATACCCAAATGTTCCTGTTTCTTTTCCCTTATAAAATGAGTCAAATGACTGTGCAGCATCTTCTACAACCTTTAAATTATTTTCACTTGCTATTTTCATTATTTCATCCATTTGGCACGGGTGACCAAACAAATGAGTTACCACTATACCTTTGGTTTTAGGTGTGATATTTTTTTTAAGACTGTTATGGTCTATAGTGTAATGTTTATCCTCAACATCAACAAACCTTGGTTTAAGGCCCAATTGTAGCCCAATTTTTACATACAATGGAAAACCCATAGCGGGAAAAATAACCTCATCACCTTTATCAAATGCATTCTTCAAAACAAAGTAAAAAGCCATTCTTGCGGATGGAAATAGTGTTATGTTCTTATCTGGAAATCTGCTTTTAAGGATTTTATTAAGCTCTTTGCCATTGCGCTCACTAGTATCAAATGGCTTCCAATGACTCTTAAGAAAAGACTTCCATTCTGCAAAAGTAAAGTCAATTGAAAAAAATGGTATAGCCATAATATAAATATCCTTTTATTTAAAGTTTAGAAAATCTTGCATATTTAATACTTAAATACCACTATTTCTCTACAATATAAATAGGGTTAAGACAACTTAAGCGACTCTTTTCTGAGAATTCCAAGCAAAACTTTATAAAGTTTTGCTTGGAATTATTGAATCTAAATTCGCATTCTTTTAAGTGCAAATTAAACATGCTTTTATCCATCCCTTTAAATTTTACTAGTCTATTTTTAGCGTAACCCCAGAATGATTAAATTCCATTAATATGGGAATTACCCCTGGCAAATTCATTCTTACTATGGTGCACTCTAAAGTGCTTCTTATAGCCAAAATCTACAAACCCATTATACCCACGCCAACCATCTGAATGAATAACACTATCAATACTGGTCTTTCCCTTAATAATCCTTTGTAGAATGACACTCTTACAATCTGGCACAACTTCGGTATAAATTTCATCACCCCGTTTCAATAAACCAAAAACAATGGTTTTACCTCTGGCGCCACGGCCGCGTTTACCGCGGACGCGCCGTGCGCCAAAATAACTCTCATCGACTTCGATCTGACCCACTAACGGGGCAGATTGAAGCAAGGATAGTTCTAAAATTCTAAGTCTAATAGCGGCTAAATATTTGTTAATTGTTTGCCTAATTAATCTTGTTAAATGAGAGATTTGAGTTGCACTAAAATCCTCAGAAAACAACAAAATTATCTGTCTAAATTTAGCCTCTGAAATACGTGAACGAATCACATACTTGTTTTTTACTTTCATGACAGTACTTTAACAGTTTTTTAAACATGCTTAAGTTGTCTTGACCCTATAAATAATATAACACCTATGCTGTTCTACACTAGATGATCTTCAGCTTCTTATAAGCAAAAAGTACCATTTTTAACAATAACCATCCATGTCGAAATCTTGATATTTGTGTTTCTCCATACTTTCTTGCTGCATAGCGAATAGGGACCTCTACCATCTTTAAATTAAGTTTTGTAGCGCCAAATATAAGATCAAAATCTCCGAAAGGATCAAACTCACCAAAATAATGACGATTAGCCACAATCTTATTATAATTTTCCTTAGTTAGCACCTTAGTGCCACAAAGGGTATCGGTAAGTCTTTGATTTAATAACCAGGTAAAAATAACTGAAAAAGTTCTATTAGCCCAAAAGTTTAAAAATCGCATGGCTTTATCGTCCATAGGATAGACTAGGCGTGTGCCATTGATATATTCCCCTTTTCCAGTAGTAATAGCTTTATAAAACTTTGGCAGATCTTCTGGTGGTACAGTTAGATCTGCATCTAAAATCATTAAAATATCTCCGCGTGCATATTTGAATCCTTTACGCACCGCATCTCCTTTACCCTTTCCATCTTGCACTAAAACCTTAATATCTTTATCTGGAAAAATTTCAATGACTCGATTAATTTCATCTAGTGTCCCATCTTGACTATTACCCTCTACATAAAGAATTTCTAAATCCTTACAAAATTGAGGAAGTCGTGTTACTGCACTTTCTATATTTCCCTTTTCATTACGACAAGGTATTAGTACAGTTGTAGATGGTTCTCTTAATCCGATTTCATGCATTGAACGAGCAACTATATAGTTCCTTAGTGATAAATAGCGAATTAATGGTAAGGTTCCAATAAAACGATTAATAAGTACACCTAAACCAAACACACTATGTGGGATCAATTGGTGCCACTCTCGTTTGACCGGCTCAAAATCTGCCAACTGTAAAAATCCCATTGTATCTTCGGTAGAGAGCCAGTTCATCTCAACTGATGGCATTTTCAGGCCTATCTTCTCAGCTAGAGAAAGTACTGGTTTCCAAAACCAAGAGTGGTAAGAGATAATTAGCCTAGTATCTGAGGTACAGAGCCTATGTAACGCTATAAATGTTTCTTCACAATCATCTATATAACCAATTGTATCTGAAAGGATAATAAAATCAAACGGTCCTTTAAGCGAGGAAATCAAATCTTTATCCTCTATATCGCCTTGGATAAACTCAAGATCTGGGTAATTTTTCTGTGCAATAGCAACCATATTAGCACTTAAATCAACGCCTATACCACGAGATGGATTTAAGGCATTTAAAAGCTGTCCAGTACCACAACCTAGCTCTAAAATATTCTTATCATTTCCTATTAGGAACTGCATATAAGTACGATCACTTTTGTAGAAATAGCTATTTTTACTAATCCACTTATCTCGTTTTTCTGCCAGTTTTTCTGCTTGCTGATGTATTAACTGTTTTCTATTTAAAATCATCTTACTTCCTTTTGATAGTAGCATTAAATCCATAAATCGCCATAATAATTAAGGCTGGTTCAATAGGCAGACGATATCTAGAATTTCCAACAAAAAGAGCTATTAACATAAAATAAAATACAACTCCAGTAAGAATAAATAAAACTCCATACTTTCTATCTTTTATTATATTAATCAAACCTATTAACCCAAAAATACGTAACACTATTACATATATAAAAGATAACAATGAGATAGTAATAATTACAAAATTAGATTCCATTAAAGTAGTAAAAACGGCTTCTATTCTACTCATATGTTTTTCAGAATTGGCCATAACCTGAATGGATCTGCTTCCATCTAATGCTAATATATTATGTAAATTTGCAGCACCTCCAGATCCAAATAAACCAATCCAACTATCAACAAAACCTTTAACAATTATCTTATAATTATAAGTAAAAATCTGCTTCTTATAATAAGAAGCTACTATTGATGATTTATCCTGTTTACTCATCTGCAACCATTTATTATCATAAGAGGATATATAGTCTTGTTCATTTTTTTGAATTATTTTTCCAGATTCATTAAGAGATTTATTACTTAGTATGCTTTCCAGATAAATAACATTATCCTTAAAATAAACGACCTCAATTTCAGATGTAGAAAGGTTATAACCCCAACCTGCATTTGCGTTATGCTGTGCCCAAGGGAAAACAACAATTACCGCAACAATTATAGATAAAAAACCATGATAGAAGTGTGTAAGAAGTGGCTGATTACTCTTTTTCAACAATCCGATAATAACATATATCACCGGAAGAAATGGAATCAAGTATTGTCCAGATGGGCGTACTAGACATGCCAATCCAAGCATAAAACCAATTAAAATCGACAATTTAAAACTTCCGCCTTCATTGTATAACAATAAATAATACAAAGTAGCTGATATCATAAACATGTACAAAATATCACTCTGCACAAGATGTGCAGTGCCTAGTGCGTTTGGATTAAAAATAACTAGTACTAATGCTAAAATTCCTTTCTTTGGAAAAATTCTTTCAACTATTTTATACATTATACGGCCCGTCAACCATAACAGTAAAATTTGACCAATAATAATTGAAACAATATTACCATTTCCAATAAATAACATAAATGCTTCATACATCAAATAAAGTGGAGGCCTATAAGTTTGCAAAACCGTTGTATCTTCCAACGTGACAAATGAGCCGTGTTTTAACAATGATAGTGCTGGATGGTACCAAGATCCTGCATCTGCACCTTGTGCTAAGTGAACATCATATGGCGCAATAATAAGCATCACTAGATTAATAATGAAAAATACTATGCCGATAGTATATATATTTAAATTAATACCTTTGAAAATCATAATTAAAGTTTTCTCCCAACTTCGAATAATAAATATTTTAAAATACTATAACCAGAAGAAAAAGCTGGGAAATGAGTTTTACCATACTTTCTACTTTTTTCCCTTGTGGGAAATTCAATATAATTCAAATCAGATTTATATGATCTTACAACCATTTCTATATCTACAGATATACCGCTATCTAAAATAGATAGTTTATTAAAATCGGCTACATACATGCCTCTATACCCATGCAAGACATCTAACAATACCTTATCTTTAAACTTGCCCCACATAACGTAAGAATATAGTGCGATTATTTTAACAAACCATTTTCTAGGTCGAAATAGCAAAGTATCTTCTTCATTAAATGATTGCTTTAATAATCTACTTGCAACTACTAAACTATACCCTTTCTCAAAATAACCTCTAAACTTATATAAATCTTTAATAGGGACAGTGCCTTTAGGATGAAATAAAATTAAAGCATCACACTTGCACTGCTGAAATGCGTACAAATAAGCCTGATTGTAACCCTTTACTGGCTGAACCATAACCTTGATATTGTGCTCTTTCATGTATTCCACTGTGCCATCACTGCTTCCTCCATCAATAGCATAAACTTGATCAAATTTATTTAGATCAATCTGAGGAATATCTAATTCACAGCCTTCTAGTTCATTCCATGTCAATAGACAAAGTGCTACTGATACATTTCTCTTATTACTCACTATCCTCCACTCGATAAATTTGTATATATTACTATGGCTTATATAACTGAAGCGACTTTTTTAACAATTCCAAGAAAAATTTGTAAATATTTTCCTTGTAATTATTAAATCTAAATTCACATTCTTTTAATTATAAATTAAACATACTTGTTTTTTATTGCCATGATGGTACTTTAGTAAGTTTTTAAATGCCTTTAAGTTACCCTAACCCTTACTTGTTAATAAATAATTTTGCCAATTCAATAGCCTTTACAGTAGCAATATCTGAATTCATATGCTCCCATGTACCCCACCTTCCCAGACCATAAATATTCTTTTCTTGAAACCAATCCATTATATTTTTGACCTGCTTTTTTTTATTAATTGTATTTATTGGATAAGCATATTTATTTTTAAACCTTGGGCCACTTTCTCTACTATCAACTCTTCTCTTGGAGTTTGTCTCTGTCCAATACCCTTTAGCACTGTTAATAAAATTACCTCTAATCAGTTTCCTGTGATATGAGATATTACTGTCAGGAATGTATATCCAATGTGCGTCTGTCTCTTCATTTTTACAATAGTAGTCAACATCTATACCTGAATATTTCAAGGATTGAACATCTCTATTTATACCAAAAGGTAGCTGACTACTTTCAGCAACCTCAGCCCACGGTATAGTATTCACAATATATTTTGCTTGAAATTCTCCATTAACTATCAAATTACTCCAATCTAGCGTATTTAGTGGAGTATTTAGATATAGATGCTCTTGTAAATAGCCACCAATATTATCCCAAACTACTCCATAACCTCCTTTCTTGGGATAATAAAAAGATGAATGTGCCGGTATTAAACCATGCGTTTTTTTCTCTAAACACGATCTTAAGGTATCTTCAAATGAAACATTTGGTAATTTATGTAGCCAGTAAGTACCTAACTGATTGAGGCCAATAGAAAATATTTTTTGATTATATGGGAGCATATAGTCTTCAGATATTTTCCTACCTAGCTTCCATCGCACCCACTCAGAAAATACTTTTGGCATAACTTCATTATTATTTGATCCTGCCCGAGCTATTGACTTTAGGTAATCTATTTGAATATCTAATGGAAGTTGCCATATATTAGACTCATACGGATAATCAATAATGCCATATTTCGATTCTATTTTAGAAACTCTAGTAAACTTATTCCACTCACCTTTTGAATGGAAGCTAAATAGAAAATCTAATGCCTCCTGATTATTTGCATCCAAAAAATGACCGCCACCTATATCAATTGGAGCACCATCCACCTCCTTACTACGGCACAATCCACCAACGCCACTCTCTTTATCTATAATAACAAAATTATTTTCATTGTTTCTCTTTAATGTTGCAGCAAATACTAACCCTGATACTCCTGCTCCCAATATAATATATTTTATTTTTTTCATATTTAATATTTAATATTTTTAGATAATAAACACCTAATCTATCTCATTAAAAACAATTTTCTATAAATTTCTTGTAATTCGGTATTATATCGGTTGATATTAAAATAATTTATAACTTTATTATGTAATTTATTCGCATAACGTTCTAACTTTTCAGGCTTTAAGCTTAACTCTAATATTCTTCTTGACAATAAATATGAATTAATCTGCTTTGGCATACGAAGCTGTTGATTAACTGGGTTAACTACAAATTCAGGAAGTGGAACAGACCCTTCTAGTGTATCAACTGATACCTTATCAGTTGCTTCAATTAATTCGCCAGAAATCTCGTTCTCAATAATTTCAGGCAAACCATCTACATTTGCAGCTAGCACTGGGACTTTATATAACCCGGCTTCTAGACAGACGTTTCCCAAAGGTTCTCTAATAGAAGGCACTACAAGTAAATTAATCTCATTCATAAATGAGTAAGGGTTTTTAACGCGACCAATAAATCTCACATTCTTTGACTTAGATGCCCTCTGTCTAAGTATATTTTCCAATATGCCTTCACCAGCAACAACTAATTCAACCTTTTCATTAATAAGATATTGCATAGCATCTATTAATACATGCACCCCTTTAGGTGTATCTAGGCGCCCCAAAAAACCAACAACAAATGGAGTAATATTTTCTTTTTCTCTATGATGTCTACATTTGTAGCCCTTTGAAATATCAATACCATTATGCAGAACTTGTATCTTTTTTTCAGGAATAAAGAACTTTTTTGCCAGCATCGTTTTTGTTGCAAAAGAATTTGATAAAATAACACTCGCTTTCCAAGCAACAAAACGTGGTATTGCCCAACTGGTAGATTTTTGGTTCCAAATTGTACCTCTTTCATGAATGACAAGCTTACGAACAGGTAATAAAACTAAAAGAAATGCCACTTTGAGACTAGATAGATTATTATAAAAGTGAACAATCACATCTCTAGATACAATATCTAATATTAGTCTATATAGATTTGATATTTTTCTTATATTAAGCACCTCATTATTCAACTTATAATGAGGATCAATGCTTTTAATTGTATATATTTTATGTTGATATTTAGAAGTGCGTAAATCTAAATTATTTATGTATTCAACAAAATTTGACTGCACCCCTCCAATGCCATTCAAACCAACAAAATGTGAAATTATTTTCTGTCTATTGCCTGTAGATCGCATACTGATTTTAGACAGTAATTAACTGTTGATATATATCGACAATATGCCTAGCATGTTGGCATGAAGAGTACCTTAAAGTGGCAACATTATGTGCGGTCTTCACTATTTTACATTTAGCTCTATCATTAATATATAAATCAAATTGATCTATAAAATCATTTATATTATTATGATCATACATTCTACCTGTTACCCCATTATCGATGATTTCAGAATGGGCACCACCTCTGGACGCCAAAACAGGTGTATTTTGTATCATAGCTTCAACTAAAGTTCTTCCAAATGGCTCTGTACTACTTGGTGCAATCATTAAATCAAATGCAGCAATAACCCTGTCAGGTTCAGAATTAAACCCTGTAAAAGTAATCATTTTTTTTACTCCTAATTTATCAGTTATTTTTTTCAAAGTATTGACATACTCAACCTCTCCTGTACCAACTATTAGTAAATGCAAACTTGTATTACTCTTGCTCACATATTTAGAAAAACCCTTAATAAGGAAATCCACATTTTTCCAATCTACAAGACGCCCAATATAACCAATCAAAATAGAATTACTTGGTATATTGTAGAATTTATTAATCCATTTTCTTGACATATCTCGCCCATAATGTTTCCTAGTATCAAATGGATTTAAAACTAGTGTTTTCTTTGATTCTGGTATATTACCGGGCAATGATTGATGGACATACTTGGAAATTGTCACAAAATGATCAGCTAATACTACGAAAATCTTCCACAGTATTGAGGATGACATTAAAGACCTTTGATGCCATAAGTAAAATGCACCTGATAATTTAGTGGGTAATGACCATGTAAGGTTTATTCGTAAGTCATTTCCATGCACTATAGCTATTTTATTATTCTTTATAAATCGACTAATTCTTATAAAGTTTATTAAAATAGAATATACTACATTAAAGACACTTGGCGACTCACCTGCAAATCTATCAATTGGAAGATAAATATACATAATATTCACATCATCCAACATTGAAGTTAGTGGCCCTTTTTTATGAACAACAATAGAAGAAGTAATATTAAATTTTATCAACTCTTTATGTAGTTCTATAATTGATCGGTGGCTACCACCAACAGAATCTCCAACAAATGGGAACACTATGTTCATTGTGATGAATAATACACTTTAAGAATTTAAAAATTGAGATAGAATCATTGAACGCATAATTATTCTATCTGCATTTCTATCGCCACCAGATTGAGAGTTTAAATTTCTAATACTTGATGGAAGTGCACTAGTCACAGAATTACCTCTATATTTCTCGACAAGCCATTTGTTAGGCACAGTAAAGCCATACTTTGGCGTATCAACCAAAGAATTTGGTAAATATCTTTTTAGAATATCTCTTAATACGCGTTTTTGTCCAAAAGAAATCAATGATCTGTAATCATAAGTAGCTAATAAATCTAATAATTCTTTATTTAAATATGGCGTTCTCAACTCAACGCCTGAACTCATACTGCCCAAATCTACTGAAATGCATCTAGAGTTTGGAAGCACTTCCATTAGCTCTTCATTATATATTTCTCTCTCAAAACTCCTTATAGTTGGGTATTTTTTTTGCATCCAATCTATAAAACCATCTATATCACTTAATGTTGATAACATAGGGTAATTCTTGAGTGCAATATACTTTTGGTATCTTTTAGTGCCTAGCAAGGATATAAAATTATTATCCAAGATATTAAACTTTCTAAACATCCAGACTATGTAGTCAGGAAGGTTTAATAACTTACTATAACGATATGAAAAATCATGTTTTCCATATCCTGCAAATATTTCATCGCCACCTATGCCTGTCAACCCTACTTTATATTTATTTGAAACATCACCTGTCATTCGTGATATTGCAAAACTTGTAGATGACTCAAATGGCTGACCATAATGGTCAATGAGTGTTTTTGACAAAAACAAATCTTCCGATGCTGAAATTATTACATTATGCATATCAAGATCAAGATAATCAGCAATTCTCTTAGATTTATCAGATTCATCATGAAAGTTATCTCCATCAAATGTGACCGTAACACAACTTATATCATGATTCATCTCTTTTTTAAGCAATGCTGCTATCAATGAAGAGTCAACACCAGAAGATAAATATAAACACATTGGCACATCTGACATCATCCTACGTCTTAAACTAGTTAAAAGTTTATCAGTTATATCATCTAATTGGTTTTCTGAAATAGGTAACACCCTGCCATTAATTTCCTCAAAATCTGGCATTGTCCAATACTTTCTTTTATGTAAAGTTTGGTCTCGATATAGATGGACAATTTCAGATGACATAAGTCTGTATGTATTTTTATATGCTGTTTTAGGTCCAGCAATAAATCCTAATGACATAAATGATGAAATCTCCTCATTGCCCATATCGATATCTAAGTCAACAACATTTTTTATGGCAGACAACTCGGAACAAACTAACCATCCAAATTTGGTTTTTGAATAATACAAAGTCTTCTCTCCAAAATGGTCAGAAGCAAGGACCAATTTAACCTTATCCCATATTGCAACTACAAACATTCCGTCAAATTTATCAAAACATTCATCTTCCCATTCATGCCATGCTGCTAAAACGACTTCTGTGTCTGATTTAGAATAAAAAATATACCCACGCTTTTCTAGAATAGCTTTTATTTCTTTATAATTATATAGTTCACCATTAAAGGATATATTAATTCCATACCTTTCCATTGGCTGAGAAGCGTCTTCTGACAAATCTATAATAGCAAGTCTAGTATGTCCCAGTAAAATTCCGTTTTTTTTATCGCTCCATATACCGTCACTATCTGGTCCACGATGCTTTAACAACTTTGTCAATTCTCGCGCTATACCTGTGTGCTGTGCGTTAATAGATTCTTTAGAAAAAATAGCAAAAACTCCACACATTCTAAAAACCTATAATTGCTGTTTAAAAAAAGATTCAACCGAAAGAAGCATCATCAATGACTGATTGCCAACAACCTTATTTTCATCCCACCTTCCAATTATTTTCCTAAGTTTATCCATATCTACAATATTCAAATGATCTATAATTTCAGATTTTTTTAATCCATGAACTCTACTCAATAACTCACTCCTCAATACCTCTTCAGCAGTCAACCATGTTCTTTCAAAATTACGTTTTTTCTCCCTAAGACCTATTCGCTCAGGCAAATGTTTATAAATATGTGATATGCTACGCATTAATGATGAATATCCAGCATTAAGTCCATGATTAGCACTTGGTAAATCATAAAATCTCCTATCTGACATAAGTAAAGCCTTGCGAAGAATTTTAGCGTCAAATCTTTGCTTTAAAGGTACTTTATAATAAAATTCTAAGATACTATTAGTATAAGAAATTGTACGGTATTCTGTAAGCTCCATTAATGCTAATTGGCCAGTATATGTATAATGTTTAGACAATTCACCTAAGCTCATGTATTCATAAATATCATACAAATTATCTGAATTTTTTTTTGCTTCATTTGCTTGACGTGTTATAGAACTACGTATTGATTCTTGCATATTTGCTATCTGATTTGTTGTCATAATATCAGACAGATTAAATCCTTTAGTTTTATAAGAAATATTATTTATAAAGTAATCTACAATATTTACATTAATCTTATCAAGAGTTTTATAATGCGGAATTAACTCACCAAATAAACTGTACATTTTTGATGGTAAGTACATACCTTGAAAAAAATAGTCCATGCCATATCCAGAAAAAAGCACATCACAATCATTAGCAATAGTATCTCTATGACCATAAAATAGTCCGCTATTTTGAAACATACCTCCTGTAATTTGTGAACCATAATCAAAATACTGGTCATACATTCCTGTTTTAGCCTGAATCCAAGTAAAATTTCCTTTTTTATATTCAACCAATGTTTTAGCAATCTTGTATTCTTTATTTTTTGAGTAAGTAATATTGAATGCATGCGGAACCATATCATCAAACCTAGATAAAATAAGTCTTGTATCTAGACCACCACTTTGCATAATGCCATATCTTTTGTTATCACTAGTTTTGTACCTTATAGATTTATCAATTAAATTATTTAAAATATTAGCATTATCATTCAAACTATAACTATTGCGTGAAAATTCTGGGTGCCAGTATTTCTCTATATTAATTTTTTTACCATAAACCAACTTGCTAGCACTTTGTAAACACTTACTCTTGCTATCATATGTATCTTCACCAAATAATCTTCTAAACAATAATGACTCATAAATTTTTTCAGTGAAAATATTTGATAATTTATTACTTAATAAATATTTAGATAAAACATAATAAGCAGTACTTAGGACAAATTTATTATCGAGCAATGCATAAAAAACTTGTGGCGAGGCAAACCTAGAATTTATAACGGTAATTTCATCAGAAAGCTTATCAAAATCTATTATTAAAAACTCTCCATCAATATCCGATATATGCTTATTTGTTTTTTTATTATATTCTAGAATAAAAGACTTATTATTTATACTACCATCAAAGCTTGGATGGCCAACTGTTAATATTGCGCGATCATCACTCTCTTCAATGTATATTGGGCAAAGATCCCCATACTTCAATCTAAGTGCCTTTGCATTACCTCTAACTAACCTTGATCCATCTTTAATTAAGCTAGTCGAACTCAAATCACATAACTCTACAAATAAATAGTTCTCAATTTTCACTATAAATCCCTTAAATACAATAATATAATTTATTTTAAGATACTTCTTTTTAATTAAATAAAGGCTATATATGACTTTAAAGTATTGCCTCTAAATAATTTAAATAAAATTTGATGTGTATCTTAACGTCTATTACTAAGCCATTATACTGTAGCAGTTGCAAATACAGCCCTAAAGTAGAGGCTTAATGTGTAGTGGTCTGACAATCTGTAGTGGTCCGTTAATCTTGGACACATTTCAAGCCACTTTTTCCAATTCAGCCATCTTCTGAGCGGGTGTCATATACCCAATCGCTGAATGAATCCTTTTGTAGTTATAAAAGTAAATATAACTT
>Ga0233435_1002148_pt1 | contig 17222 bp, 15 predicted proteins | sample SI_122_August201_3_FD_182735 | JGI IMG/M metagenome (GOLD analysis project Ga0233435, IMG submission 182735) | Seawater microbial communities from Saanich Inlet, British Columbia, Canada - SI_122_August2016_135_MG | ecosystem: Environmental > Aquatic > Marine > Inlet | place: Canada: British... | reverse complement strand
GATAAATTTAAAAATACTATTATTAAACCATTATCAAATAAGTCAGATAGAAATTCATCACATCATCTATATGTTATAAAGATGAGTAATAATAAGATTAGAAATGCTTTATTTGATAAGCTATTAGAGTCCAAAATAGGGGTAAATCTTCACTATATACCTGTTTATAAACATCCTTATTTTAAAATTAATAAATTACTTGATAATTCAGAAAAGTATTATAATTGTGCAATTTCAATACCAATATTTCCATCATTAGAGTTTAATAATATAGAGTATATTGCGAATATTATTTTAGATTTTGTAAAGAAGAAAAGTTAATATTGTGAAAAATAATAAAGATTATGGTGATAGAATTATTGAAATTATTAAAGAGTTTGGCCTTACAACTACAGAAATTGCTGATGCATTAGGTAAAACTGGTGTGATTCCACTTTGTCATCCAATTCTCAGCAATTACAAGAAAATAAAAATTGGTTATGTGCGGACACTTTTTTCTGCAAATGGTTCAAATTGGGAGGTGCATAACGATATATCAAGTATTAAAGAGAGTGAGATTCCTGTTATTTTTACCGAGAATTGTGATAATAGAGCAATAATTGGAGAACTAATGGCCAAGTATATGATTAAAAAGAAAAAGGCAAATGCTGTTGTTGTTCATGGTTTGGTTAGAGATGCGCAACAATTGACGGATAGCAACATCCCTATCTGGTGTATGGGGGTTACTCCAATTGGGTGTGTTAACACTACTTCCGCACTATTTCCTATTGAAAAAAGAAATGATCTTGAAGAAAAATATAATGGAGGGGTTGCAATATGTGATGCTACTGGTGTAATTGTAATTCAAAAAAAATATTTTACAAAAAGTATGGTTAATAATTTAATACAAATTAAAGACCAAGAGAAGGTTTGGTTTTACTGTATGAATAAATTAGGATGGGATACAAAAAAGATAGTATGCGACAAGATGTATTTGAGCGATAACTTTTCTATCCCAGAGGAATTAGATTTGTCATTAAAAAGATTAAAAGATTATGATAACCAGTAAAATCAAACATATTTTAGAACAAGTTCTTGACATTAGTACTGAAGATTTTCAAAAAAATATTGATATTTATAGTTGTGAAGAGTGGGATAGTATGAGCCACATGCGACTTATTCTAGAGTTAGAGCGTATTTTTCTTGTTAATTTTTCAGATGAAGAAGTTATGGATATGACTTCATATAAAAATATATGTGATGTTGTAAAAAAACATAAAAATGATTGATAGCGTATCAATATTAGGATATTTTATACGTCCTTTATTGGAAAAAGATATTTCTGACGAATACCTGAGTTGGTTTGATGATGATGATGTAACAAGGTTTCTCGAAGTTAATAAAGATAATAGTATCACTTCAATTGAGGATCTTATTTATTATGTAAGATCTTTTGAGTATAAAAAAGATTATTTATTTGGTATTTTTCACAATAAAAATCATATAGGAAATCTTACGATTAACACTATTGATATTAACCGTGGAATATTTGATATGGGTTATTTAATAGGAAATAAAAACTATTGGGGCGAACGAGCTGGAGAAGCTGCATTGGTAGCGGGACTAAGATTTGCTTTTGAAGAGTTAAAACTAAGAAAAATATTTGGCGGGATTTATTCAACAAACCTGTCTGCTAGATTTTTGTCTAAAAAAATAGGCTTTATTGAAGAAGCAAGACTAAAGGAAAAAGGATATGTAGATGGAAAGTTGGATGACGCAATTATTTATACAATGACAAAAGACCAGTGGAAGTATATCGGTAAAAAGTATGAGTTTAAGTTCTAATATAGAAAAACTGATTTATGAATGTGGACAACTTAAACAAACTGAAAGAGTTGTTGTAATTTGTGACCCAAAAACAAAAAACATTGCTATAGACATAGTTAATCGTATAGAAAATAATAATAATTCACATTGTAATTTACTTGAAGAAAATATTAAAATTCATGGGCAGGAGCCTACAAATAAAACTGCAAAGGCCATGTTAGATGCCGATTTAATATTTGGAATAACCTCTTTTTCCATGGCGCATACATTAGCTAGAAAATGTGCCACCGATAGAGGGGCTAGATATTTAAGTTTGCCCGACTATACTTTAGATGTAATAAACTCACATGCATTTGAAGCTGATTTTTTTCAAATAAATACCTTATGTGAAAAGGTTTGTAAGTCTTTAAGTAATAAGAAAACAATAACTGTGGAAAGCAAATCAGGTACATTTATCACATTAAATATTGATGGAAGAAGCTGGAATAATGCGTCTGGATTATTGTTAAGTGCCGGGAGTCTTGGCAGTCCCCCAGATAGTGAAATCAATATTGCACCTATTGAGTCTGATACTAATGGCATTATAATTGTAGACGGTAGTATACCTATACCTGAAATTGGATTGTTAAAAAGTAAAGAAATTTTAACCGTACAGAGTGGTATTGTTAGTGCAGATAATGGGGTATTTTCAGGCTTACTAAATAAAATTTTTGGCAATAATATAAAAAATAGAATTGTTGGTGAATTTGGAATCGGTTTTAATGAGCATGCTAAGCTATGTGGCAGAATGTTGGAGGATGAAGGTTCATTTGGAACCTGTCATTTTGGTATTGGCTCAAATTCCACAATTGGAGGTTTGAATTACGCTGATATGCATATAGATTTTGTAATAAAAAACCCTGTAATAAGTGCAGATGGTAATGTTGTTTTTAACAATAGAAAGTGGCTTATTTAGTGATGATTATTAGTTCTTTTTTTAAAAAGTATGATGACAATGAGTTTCTTTATTGTACAAATACTAGGCGCAAATTAACTTACGGAGAGTTTTTTGATCTGTCTAGTAGAGTCGCTAGTATTTTTGCAGAAACAGGTATTTCTTCAAATGATAGAATTTTTTTTTCTACTGATAATTCTATTGAGTTATATTTAGCATGGACAGCTACAATAATACTGGGTGCAGATATTGTGCTAATAGATCCAAATTATAGTAATGATTTAATTAATAGCATATATAAAAAGCTAAAACCAACTCTATTTATTACTGATAAAAAGAAGTTTTCTTTATGTAAAGTTATAACTCCAGGTGATTTGTCTCAAATGATTAGTTTATATAGCCCGTACAAAGGCCCTTCTAACACGCTGTCAGACGTTATAAGCTTTACTAGTGGTACAGAGTCATTGCCTAAGGGTGTGGTAAGAAATATCAGTAGTTATTTTGACAATGCAGTAAAATTTTCAAGTGAAATTGGTATTGATATTCCTTGTAAAAATATCCTGAGCACCTTTTCAGGTTATTATTTAGGTGGTTTTTATAACTCATTCATTATACCAATTGTTAATGGATGGAAAATCACCATTATTCCTAATTTTTATCCTAATTTGGTGGTAAAGTTTTGGTCTGTTGTTAAAGAGAATCATGTTGATACATTGTGGCTGGTTCCATCAATTATTAACTTATTAAATACTTTTGCATTAAGAAATAAGCAAACACAAAACCTTTCATCAATAGTTAAGCATGTTCTATGTGGGACATCGCCTTTGCTACTTGATTCACGTGTAAAATTTAAAGAAAACTTTGGTCTAAATATTATGGAAAATTACTCACTTAGTGAGACTTTATTTATATCATCTCAGCGACATAAAGATAGGGATCATTCAGTTGGTAATTTGATGTCTTATGTTGATATGGATAATAATTTAAGTAAAATAAGTGTTAGAACGCCATACCTGTTGACTAAGTATATAAATCTATCAGGTAACGATATTTCTTATAAAAAAAAATCATTATTTGATACCGGAGATTTGGGTGAAATTGTTTATAGAAAGTTATCAATAATAGGTAGAGAAAAAGATCTTATTATTAGAGGTGGTGTCAATATTTCCCCTAAATACATAGAGGAGATATTGGCCACATCTAGTATTGATGAAATTGCGGTTATTGGGGCCCCTGATATTATTAGTGGAGAAAAAATTATTTGTTACTATGTCTCAAAGTTTAATTTTGATAAAGAGTTAAAGCTACTCTCAAAGTCTAAACTTAATAGAATATTTCGTCCTGAGAAATTTATAAGGTTGGATGCCTTTCCTAAAACAAGTTCAGGAAAAATTTTAAAAACTAAATTGAAGAATTTTTATAAATAATATCAAGTTAGTGCTTAAACAACAATCAAAAATTATACTAGGTACTGTGCAGTTTGGCATATCTTATGGAATTTCCAATAATTTAGGAAAAACCTCAAAAAAAAATTCCTTAGACATTCTTGAATATGCTTATAGTAATGGTATTAAGTATTTAGATACAGCTCCATCATATGGAGACTCAGAAAGTGTTATAGGTGAACTAAATGATAAAAATTATTGGAGAATAATATCTAAAACACCAAGTTTTAGTGGTAATTTTATAACTGAAGAGAGTGTTGAAAAACTGGTAAATTATTTTAATTTATCAAGAATAAAATTATCTCAAAATGTTATTTATGGCTTGCTAATACATAGTTGTGATGATCTGTTTAAACCAGGCGGAGATAAGTTGTTTAAGGCAATGGAAAAATTAAAGCAAGACGGTTATGTAAAAAAAATAGGAGTTTCTGTATATAATGTGAGGCAAATTGATAGTATATTAGAAAAATATTCTGTAGATCTGGTACAACTCCCTATTAATATACTTGATCAAAGGTTTATTGTAGACGGCAGGTTAGTTAAGTTAAAAAGATATGGTGTAGAGGTTCATGCAAGAAGTGCCCTTCTTCAAGGCTTACTTATGATGCCTATAAATAATATTTCTTCTTGGTTTGACCCAATTAAAGGTGTATTAGAAAAATTTCACATGGAAGCAGAAAAACTTGGTGTTAGTGATTTGCAATTAGCCCTTAGTTTTGTTCAAAGCATTCATGAGGTTGATAATATTGTACTTGGTGTAAATACATTAGAACAGTTGCATGAGGTTTTAAGTATGCCATTGATTAACAATATAAATATAGATGATTTTTCTTTTTTATCAGTGAATGATGATAGATTTATAAATCCATCAAATTGGATAATATAACAATTTTATCTAAAGTTATGCACAATATAGATTCAGTTGATTTTTCACAATATAAAATAGTTTTTTGTGATAGTCTTCAAGCATTGGAGTACTTATATAAACATGGATTGCATAAGTCAACAGTTATTAAATCAAGCTCTCCAGCAGTTTTATTGAGTGAGAAACAAAATATTTATAATATTGAAAGTAGATGGAACGTTGAGCAACTAGGTGAGTTTCAATCCTCAATTCAAAAACTCTCTGAAGATATATTTGATTATTTACTAAATGTAAAAGGTATACAACGTGAGCTAGCTCTTAATGTTTCACGCTCAGCTGTGTTATTCCAGGGTGTGCTTTATAAGGCTGCATGCTTAGAAAAGAATGACTTTATTGAGCCAAGGTTATTTGTAAAAGTACATGGAAATGGCGGCCCTGGAGGTAATAATATGAACTCCCCATGGGATAAATTGCTATCTTCAAATCAATTATTTTCATCAGTAAATTTTTCTTTGTGTAATGATAATTGGGGTGAGCTTACAACCGAAGGTGTATCAAATTGGAGGCGTTATAAATTAGCAGGTATTGAGACACTTATATACAGACTGCTTGTTAGATTAATGAAAAAATTACCAGGCTTTATGTTTAAGAAAGAGGTTCTTGTTCCTAATGAGAATGAACTAATTATAGAGACAGCAACTCAACTTATGCTACATGGTGTAAAAGTTACAGAGGTTGATATTAAAGGTACAATTGAAAACACTTCTTCTAATAAAGAACATGTAGATATTTATAATGCAATATCTACTATTATGCAAAAAAGAGTAGAGTATTGGGCTGTATCTGATGTTGTTAGGCCTGCAATGTTGTTGTTTCGTGAACTTGTATTAAAACAACTTTGTCAGTTTGATCAGCTGGCAAAACAATGGGATAGCGTGTTGTTGAGAAACGACAGGACAAGCAAGGTTGTGTTAATGAACGCTGCAGGAAATGTAAAGGGTCAGATAATATCAAGCGTTTGTAGAAAAAGATCTATTCCTTTTATTGCTGTACAGCATGGAGTAACTGCTGAGATTAGCAAACTTCATGGTGAGGCAAGCGTCATTACTGAGAATAGTACCACAGATGCTGCAATTGTTTACAATTCTATGAATGCTAAAATGAAAAATAAGAGTCATTTTGCTAAAGCAAAGACGTATGTTGTTGGTATGTCTATGCGTCATAATAGAATGAGCTTTATTAAGCATGCAAAAACAGTGCACACGCCAATTGTATATATTTCAACCAATCTTTATAGGAATAATCTTGGTCTTTTCCTATCAGCAAAGACAGACTATTTATCTGCTAGATATGAGCAAAGTATTATTACAAAAGTTTTGAGTAAACTGCCATATAAAGTGTGCTACAAAACTTACCCTGAGGATAATCGCAGATATGCCGATTCTGATCCTGTGCTGTGTGAAATTGATTCGACTAACAATATTGAGTTATTTTCGTCTAAATTAGATATGCGTTATTTAGTTGATAAGTATCGTATATTTATAACATCTGTCGCAACAAGCACATTAAGTTGGCCAATAATGACAGGAAAGCCTGTTGTTTTTATTAACCAGAAGGATAAAGGGCCTTTAACAAATGATGCATATGCAAGCATGTCAAAAGGTATATTTGTCTTTAATGAAAATGATAAAAATTTCCATGAAAAATTGAGAGATTTCTTATCACAACCAATTGAGGAAATTGAAAGATTATGGATTGAGAAAAAAAGTTATCGTGAAGATATGATTAGAGATTACTTTTCTGCATATAAAAATGGAGCAGGCAGTAGAGCGTCAAAAATAATATTGAGAGATTACTTTAATTAAGATTATGCGTGTAATTGCAATAGTACAAGCACGAATGAACTCAACCCGTTTACCTGGAAAGGTTATGAAGCCGTTAAGTAAGGGCATACCTATGATAGGGGTTTTATTGTCTCGTTTGCAGCAGTCTAAAGAAATTAATCAAATTGTAGTTGCAACATCCTCCAATCCTGTAAACCAGCCATTAGTGCAGTATATTGGTAAATTAGGTTTTGATATTTTTCAGGGTAGTGAAAATGATGTGTTGGATCGTTATTATAAAATAGCGGCACACCATAAGGCTGATGTTGTGGTTAGAATAACTGGAGATTGTCCTTTAGTAGATGTAGGAATTGTAGATAAGTCTATACAAATATATAAAAATAGTTATGCCGATTATATTAGCAATGTAGATCCTGCAACTTATCCAGATGGTTTAGATGTAGAGGTTTTTTCAATTTACACTTTAAAAACCGCATGGAAGGAGGCAAGAAAAGTATCTGAGCGTGAGCATGTGACCTCATTTATTCGTGAATCTGGAAAATTTAAGACTAAAAATATTGCCAATAATAAAGACCTTTCAGATGAGCGTTGGACGGTTGATAATCAAGAGGATTATGAAGTAGTCAAGTTAATTTTTGAATATTTCTTACCAAGAACCGATTTTTCGTGGAACGAGGTCTTGCAATTAAAAAATATAAAACCAAATATTTTTCTTATTAATAACAATATAACTAGAAACGAAGGAAAGAGTATGGGTACAGGTCAAAAATTATGGATGCGAGCAAAGAGAGTAATACCAGGTGGCAATATGTTGTTGTCCAAGAGAGCTGAGATGTTTCTCCCTAACCAATGGCCAGCATACTATAGTAGGACTGACGGCTGTAAGGTATGGGATATGGATGATAATGAATTTATTGACATGTCGATTATGGGTATTGGCACAAATATATTAGGATACAATTGTCAAGAGGTTGACAAAGAGGTCTCTAAAATTGTTCAGTTGGGCAATATGTCAACTTTTAATGCGCCAGAAGAAGTATACCTTGCAGAAAGATTAATTGATATGCACCCATGGGCTGATATGGCGCGTTTTGCCCGTTCTGGTGGTGAGGCAAATGCTATAGCAATAAGAATTGCACGCGCCGCTAGTGGAAAAGATAAAGTTGCAATCTGCGGTTATCATGGATGGCATGATTGGTACCTGTCTGCAAATCTAGGAAATGAAGGCTCATTAGATGGGCATTTACTTCCAGGACTAGACCCTAAAGGAGTTCCTCGTAACCTTAAGGATACAGTATTTCCTTTTCAGTATAATGACTTTTCTGAACTTGAAAGAATCGTAGACGATCATGACATAGGTGTAATTAAAATGGAGGTTCAGCGCAATGAGCCTCCTAAAAAAAACTTTCTTGAAAGTGTTAGGCGGCTGGCAACAGATAAGAGCATAGTTCTAATCTTTGATGAGTGCACTTCGGGATTTCGTGAGACATATGGAGGTCTGCATAAAAAATATGGAGTCGATCCTGATATGGCAATTTTTGGAAAGGCTTTAGGTAATGGATATGCAATTACAGCCATAATTGGTCGTAGGGAGATTATGGAGGTAGCACAGTCTACCTTTATAAGTAGTACTTTTTGGACAGAGCGTATTGGTTCAGTAGCTGCTCTTAAGACGCTTGATATAATGGAGCGTGAAAAATCTTGGGATAGGATTACAAAAACAGGTTTAAAAATAAGAAACAAGTGGCAACAAATAGCTGATAATTATAAACTAGAAATAACACATTGGGGACTTCCATCTTTAACCGGCTTTACAATAGAAAGTAAAAATGCATTAGCCTATAAAACACTAATAACCCAGGAGATGTTATCTAAGGGGTATCTTGCAGGAAATAGTGTTTATGTTTGTATAGAACATAAACAGAAAATTTTAGACGGTTATTTTAACGCTTTATATCAAACATTTGCTTTGATAAAAGAATGTGAGGAAGGTAGAGACCCAAATGAATTGTTAAAAGGACCAGTTTGTCATTCTGCATTTAAGCGCTTAAATTAAGAATGTCAAATCTAATTATGATTCGTACTGACGCATCAAGAATAATAGGGTCAGGGCATGTAGTACGTTGTCTTACTTTGGCGGAAAGGTTGCGTAAATTAGGGTCTACTGTAGAGTTTATTACTCGCAATCATTTAAATAATTTAGATGATCAAATAAAAAGTAAAGGATTTAAAGTTCGCACATTATCTAACTCTACTACAATTCAGTCATTTCAAAAAAATATAACAGAGCCTAAATATTGGCTTGGTGTTAAACAAGAAGTGGATGCAGAAGAAACTATAAAGATTGTTAAAAACAAGGGTTTAGAATGGTTGATAATAGACCACTATGCTATAGAGCACAAGTGGGAGAAAAAATTAAGACCATACACTAAAAAGATTATGGTGATTGATGATTTAGCCAATCGTTATCATGATTGTGATATATTGCTTGACCAGAATATGGTTGCAAAAAAGAACACAAGGTATATAGATAAGATACCTGGAAATTGTTTAGAATTACTAGGTCCAAAGTATGCCTTACTTCAGCCAATTTATGCTGATTATCATAAAAAATCATTTTATAAACACGGGAGAATTAAATGTATTCTAATTTTTTTTGGTGGTGTTGATCGTTACAATCTTACAGGCCGTGCCATTGCTGCATTTTTAGATACAAATCGTACAGATATAGATGTTGATGTTGTTATGCCTGCTAGAAGCCAGTATATTGGTTTAGTGCAAAAACAGATTTCAAATTGTTATAATATACGTCTGCATAGCGATATTCCAACGTTAGCAGGCCTTATGTTAAAGGCAGATTTAGCAATTGGATCTGGAGGTGCTACAAGTTGGGAACGATTATGCTTAAAATTACCTGCATTAGTAATCACATTTGCAAAGAATCAAGAGAACGTAACTAATAAGTTACATGAATTAAGAGTTGTGCGTTGTTTAGGTGATTACAATTGCAGCAAAGAAGATATTGTTTATGCATTAAAAAATGAATTTGATATGCATAAACAATCGTGGTTTAAATTAGAAGATAATAATTTTGTTGATGGTTTAGGTGTAAATAGAGCTGTTGATAAAATGAGGATTTTATATTGAATGATAAAAAATTAGATTTTTGGAATAAGCGATCGTCTCTAGAAGAGCGTGCTGGTAGTAATGATACAATCGCAAAGTCTCTTGAGATAGATGCTATAGATAGTTATATTTCTGATGGTCAAGTATTGCTAGAGTTTGGTTGTGGAAATGGGGCTACCGCTTGTGAAATAGCGCGCAGAAAAAATGTTAATATTACTGCAGTTGATTTTTCTGAAGATATGGTTAAAGAGGCAAATGAATATGCAAAAAAAAATAAAGTTGAAGATAAGGTTAGTTTTTTTGTTTCTGACATAAGAGATTTTAAAGGGTTCATGTATAAGTTTGATTGTATATACACTGAAAGAATGATTATTAATTTAAACAGTTGGGAGGAGCAATCATATGCAATAAAAAAATTAGCATCTTTTTTAAAGCCTAGTGGAAAATTACTTTTATGTGAAAATAGTCAAAATGGCTTGGATAACCTAAATAAATTGCGGAAACTTGCTGATTTGGTAGAAATTACAGCCCCTTGGCATAATTTATATTTGAACGATTCAAAAATGGATCTTCTTGAAATACATAAATGTAATTTAATTGATGTTAATTCTTACAGTTCTACATACTATTTTCTAAGTCGTGTTGTTAACGCATGGTTATCTAAATTAGAATCTGTTGAGCCATCATATGATGCGCCAATTAACAAATTAGCTACTTTACTACCCCCAATGAGTGGCTGTTCTCAAGGTAAGTTATGGGTATGGGAATGTGATAAATAGTTGTTTTATCTGACAATTGCAACAAAGTAAATGATTATTTATAATAAAAAAATAGGCCTTAAGCATTCACCATACATAATAGCTGAGATGTCTGGTAATCATAACAAATCACTAGATAGGGCATTAAAAATAGTTGATGCTGCTGCTAAATCTGGCGCACATGCGCTTAAATTACAAACTTTTACAGCCGATACTATTACTTTAAATGTGGATAAAGAAGATTTTTTTATTGGTGATAAAGATAGTCTTTGGAAAGGAAAAAATTTGTATGAATTATATAATGAAGCACACACACCGTGGGATTGGCATGCAGCAATTATAAAATATTCAAATGAACTAGGTATGGCATGTTTTAGCTCTCCATTTGATGAATCTGCAGTTGATTTTTTGGAAGAACTAAATGTTCCAGCGTATAAGATAGCTTCATTTGAGAATAACCATTTACCTTTGATTAAAAAAGTGGCATCAACTGGTAAACCTGTTATTATTTCAACAGGTATGGCAACAGTTGCTGAGATAGATGAAGCTGTTACTGCTGCACGTGAATCAGGCTGCAAAGATTTAATATTGTTAAAATGCACTAGTAATTATCCAGCCATTCCAGAAGATAGTAATGTACTGACTATTCCGCATATGAGAGAATTGTTTAATTGTGAGGTTGGACTGTCGGATCATACTATGGGTATTGGTGTACCAATAGCATCAGTGGCACATGGAGCAACAGTAATTGAAAAACATTTTACTCTTGACAGGTCTGATGGAGGGGTGGATAGTGTATTTTCTATAGAACCACGTGAGCTGGAATTATTGACTGTTGAAGCTAATCGAGCATGGCAATCATTAGGTAGGGTGCATTATGGTGGAACTAAGAATGAGGAGAAATCAAAAACATTTAAGCGCTCGCTCTACATTGCAGAAGACGTATCTAAAGGTGAAGCTCTTACAAAAGACAATCTAAGAATTGTGCGTCCTGGAATGGGGTTGCCACCAAAATATTATGAAGAACTATTAGGAAAAAAAGTTAGAATAAAAGTTAGAAAAGGCACAGCACTAAACTGGGATATGCTTTTTAAACAATAATTACAAATATGAACTTAATAAATAAGCTTAAGTTGAGCATAAAAGGGGCATTTATCAGGCTTATTGTATTTTTAATACATAAAGAGCAGTACATGATATTGACGGTATTAATTCTAGTCAATATTAAGGAAAAGAAAAATGGTAAAAACAGTAGGTTTTTTTCCAACCCACTTAACAAGATAACAGTTTTAGCATTGGACTGTGATAGATATAGAGGTGATTTGGAGTCTTTGTCATACCATAATGAACTTAGAGTTCTTTATATAAATCAAAGGGCTGCTGGATGGTTAGTTAAGCCATTTTATGAAGAATTAAACATTATGAGATATGTTAATGCAAAAAATGGTAGTAATGATGCCATTAGTCATAAAAAAGCATACGATTTTATGTATAAATTCTTACGTATATTTTATAAATATATTTCAATTGATTGTGTGACAACAGTGAATTATAGATATGTGGAAGATTATAATTGGGCTAAAGCATCTGACAGACTTGGCGTACCTTTTATAATGCTGTATAGAGAATGCCTTCTTGCGTGTAATAGACTGTATGATTATGTTGTTTCTAGGCAAAAAACTTTTGGTAGTTTTCATGGTTCGCATATTATTGTACAAAATAATACTTGCAAGCAGGCGTTTATTGATAGTGATTTTGCACCTGCAAATAAAATAACTGCTGCTGGAGCCATAAGAATGGATAGTTTTATTGATAAGATCAATAAACAAAAAAACAAAAAAAAGTACAGTAAAAAAACATTTATTTTATTTTATTTTCCATATACTGCAAATTTATTTGGTAAGGAGCAACCTGTATCAGAACTAACATATAAGTATCAGTATTATTGTAAAAATTGGGAGCATAGGAAGGAGTTATTTTCAGATTTGCACAATGCAATAATTGAGTTAGCTATTGAGTATCCAGAAATTGATTTTATAATTAAACCAAAACAAGAAATGGTTGAAAATGTATCATGGGGTTTTTATGAAGAGGTTGTCAGAAAATCTAAAGTTAATATTAAAAAATTATTTAACTATAGAGTAGATTTAAGTTTAAATGTGAGTGATGCCATAATAAATACAGATATTGTTTGCGCGTTACAATCATCAACTGTCATAGAATCTGCTATTGCTGGTAAGAGGGTAATTTTGCCATTATTTTATGATTATTTAAATTCATTACACTCAAACGATTTCCTCTGGAAAAATAATATTGATTTATTTGATGTTGCTACTGACAAAGATAAATTTAAAAAAACATTCAAAAGTATTATTAAAAACAATGAAATTGAAATACCTAAGAATATTCAAGAGGAGAGAGTAAAACTCTTTGAGAAATGGTTATTTACCACTAATAGGAATTCATTGGATATGTATTATAAAACCATTAAAAGAGTTGTGCAGTCACACGTTAAAAAACTATAGTATTAAATGATTACCTGGAGAAAAAGATTAAATGATTACGGGTTGTCCGATGCTGTAATTATTCTTCTATTAATAATATCTATTATTTCAATTGCTGCAGAAATATTCAGTATAGGAATCTTCCTTCCATTATTTGAATTAATAAACCAGAACAATGCAGGAGGACTAGAAAAGGCAGACTCTGAAATAGTAAGATATATGTACAATATTACAAGTTTTGTCGGTTTAAGACTTTCTGCTGAAGTGTTATTAATCTTATCTTTTATACTCTTTTTAATTAGCAAGATTTTTTTGTACATAACTGTATACGTACAATCATATTATCGTGGTCTAATTATTAAAAACATGAAGGACAAGTTGCTCCATAATTATTTGCATGCTAGCGCATCATATTATGACAATATTACTATTGGTGATTTTACAAATAGCTCATTTGTCGAATTACCAGCAGCCGTTGGTGGAGTAATGCTGCCAATCAAATTAGTTATTACAATTATGACAGGCTTCGGATCTATTGTTGTTCTCTTTGCCATATCTCCTTATCTAACTATTATGTCAATATGCATTGTTGGTATTGGCATTATAGTTCCTTCTAGATGGATTAAAGCAACAATTCATGTAGGCAAAAAGAATAGTCGTTATAGCTCTGTTGTAACTTCTTTTCTACTTAATCGCCTTCAATCACCTAGGCTTGTTAGATTATCAAACACTGCTAGTTTAGAAGAGGAAGGTTATTCTTTATTAACAGAGAAACACCGTAAATTAACTCTTGCAATACAGATTCTTAAAGCGCGTATCACTCTTGTTCTTGAGCCGATGATAATTGGAATCAGCTTACTAATGTTTTATATTGCATTGGTGATTTTAGAGATGTCAGTTAGTATAATATTGCTATATATGATTGTAATGGTAAGGATTGTGCCAATAGTAACAAATTTACTTACCTTAAGGCAAAGCCTAAATAGGGCTGTTGGACCTATGCAGGCAATTGATAAATTGTTACTTGATATGGGTACAGATATTGATAATTATGAGACAAGTATTTCAAATGATAATTTGATAAATGATGTTAATACAGTAGAGTCATTAAGGTTTGACAATCTGTCTTTTAATTATAAAGGTTATACAAATAATGCTTTGCTTAACATTAGTCATACATTTAATAAATCATCATTAACTGCCATTGTTGGGCCATCAGGAAGTGGAAAAACTACTTTTGTAGATATTGTTTCTGGATATAGAAAGCAGACGTCAGGTAATTTTTTCTTAAATGATGTTGATATGGATAAATACAATCCTAAAGTATTAATATCACTTGTATCATACGTTCCACAGTTTCCACAAATATTTGATGGAATAACTATATATGAACATATTGCTTATGGTATGGAGAATTCAACTAAAAGAGAGGTAATTAATGCATCAAAGCTTTCAGGTGCGTATGATTTTATAAAAGAATTACCACTAGAGTTTGATACAGTTTTGACAGGAAAATCTTCAGGTTTGTCAGGTGGTCAGATGCAGCGAATCGATCTATCTCGAGCTTTATTGAGAGATAAGCCTATACTTATTCTAGATGAACCTACAGGAAGTCTTGATGTTATTTCTGAGAAAAAGTTTATGTCAAATATAAATAAGATTAGAAGGTTAACTGGAAAAATTATTATTATAATTGCACATAGGGTTTATACAATCACAAATGCCGATCAAATTATTGTACTAGAAGGTGGGCAGATTAGTGATACAGGAAATCATTCAGAACTGATTTTGAATAACTCTTGGTATAAAAAGGTTGTTGAAGATTTTTAGCAATTACCTTGTGAAAAAGTAAACACTAAGTAATGCCAACAGTAGATTTGTTAATTTAAATAAAATAGGATTGTAATGAATGAGTAAAACCCAACAACAAGAAACTCATACGTATTTTGATGATAATGCAGAAAAATGGAGAGAAAAAGCTAGTGGCGTAAATACAAATAGTGTGAATGTTGTAAGTCAGAGAAATAGTTATGTTTTAGATGTTATTAGAGAGAGGAAATCTACAACCTATATGCTTGATGTAGGTTGTGGGACTGGCGACTTAGTGTGTGACTCATCTAAGTATGTAGATAAATCAATAGGAATTGATTTTTCAAGAAAAATGATAGATATAGCTTCTAAAAAAATAGAAGAAAAAAAACATAATAATTGTGATTTTTTATATGGATCTATTTTTGATATTAGCTTAACTAAAAATATGTTTGATCTTATATCGGCCAATGGATTTATAGAGTATATATCAGAAGATGAATTAATAATATTTCTAGGTATAGTTTATAAAGCGTTATCACCCAGTGGATCTCTTGTGCTTGGATCTAGAAATCGATTATTTAATATATTTTCACTTAACTCATTTACAACAAAAGAAATTAATAGTGGTTATTTGGATTTATTATTGGCAGAATCTATTCATTGGACATCTGGCAAAACTATTAAAGAAATATTAGGACCAAAGCTTGCGCCTACGCAATGTAATAATGAGACTCATTCAAAAACAGGTGTCAACGTTAGCACTAGATTTCAATATACTCCATTTCAGCTAATTGATATATTGAGTTCTTGTGGGTTTGAAGCTGTTGAAATATATCCTATTTATGTACATGGTGCTCCACCATCTTTTAAGAATAATAACCTTGCAGTGCACACAAAAATCTCAAATATACTGCAAGATTATGCAAGGAATAATCAAGAGTTAGTACCGTTTTCTTCATCATTTATGTTGCATATTAAAAAGAAATAAATAAGGTAATTTTTTTCTAATGACACAACATAAACCAAGTGGTAGGCTATTAATAGTTACTTATCATTATGTGCGTGAACAAGGGGGGGTGTATCCAGGCATACACCCAGTCTCTGCACGTGAATTATCAATTCATATTAATAAATTAAAACAGAAATATTACCCAGCATCTATTGAACAGATATCAGATTTTATTTTGGGAAAGGCCCCTTTAGAGCAAGACTCATTCTTAATTACTTTTGATGACGGGTTGCAGGATCATTATAAAAATACACGCCATGTATTGAATGAACATAATATCAGTAGTGTTTTTTTTGTACCTACGCTTGCGTACGCTACTGGCGTAGCACCAGCAGTGCATAAAATACATTGGTTACGTGCAAATACCTCGCCTGATGAATTTACAACTTTATTAAATGAAACGCTACCAGGTCAATGGTCTAACTTGAGACTTACTAAAAACGATCAAATAAAAGCATCAAAAATGCATATTAACGATAATTTTAAAACACAAGTATTAAAGTTTTCTTTAAATTTTATAATTCCGCATGATATTGTTAACAAGACCATGAGTCAAATTTTTATTAAAAAAAATATAAACGAAAAAGTATTTTGTCGTAACACCTTTATGGATGCTAAGCAAATATATGCACTAGAAGAGGATGGGCATATAATAGCTATGCATGGTCATACTCATACAGCATTTACCTCTCTTAATAGTAAGGAATTAGATAGCGATATAGAGGAAAATGCAACAATACTTCAAAGTATAATTAATAGGCGTCCAACTTGGATAAGTTATCCATATGGTCGTTCAGATGCAATTCCAGACCATGCAGAAGAATTATGTAAAAAACATGAGATTGATGTTGCTTTTAGTATGATCGGTGGATTAAATCAATTTGGTGATAGTAGTGTTATGTTGAAACGTATAACACCAAATGAAATTAATAAATATTTAGTATAATATATTTAAAATTTATAACACCCCACAAATTAAGACAACAATCTAAAATTTCTTATTTCGAACGAGTTAAACTTAACCCAACAATTCGGAGTAAAAAATATGAGTAAAAAACGAACCAACTACGCCTCAGCCTTTAAAACAAAACTAGTGCTTGAGCTGTTACAAAATGAAAG
>Ga0233435_1002143_pt1 | contig 17248 bp, 14 predicted proteins | sample SI_122_August201_3_FD_182735 | JGI IMG/M metagenome (GOLD analysis project Ga0233435, IMG submission 182735) | Seawater microbial communities from Saanich Inlet, British Columbia, Canada - SI_122_August2016_135_MG | ecosystem: Environmental > Aquatic > Marine > Inlet | place: Canada: British... | reverse complement strand
TGAGTAAATCACCTTGGTTGGACCATAGATATAACAATATTTTCTTAGACGAAATTAGTCTTGTAGAAGATCCTATTCCTGGGATAGACAACAGACCTATGGAAGCTTTTGTTTGGATACGTGAAAACAAAGCTAAAGAACTACTTTTTAATGCACTTGCTGACTTAGTACCTATATTTCCAGTTCGAAGCTACCACAACGAAGTAAGTTCATGGCTATCTCCACCACCTTCAGGCTGCGCTAATGCAGTGTTTATTGTTATTGGGAAGGATAGTAAGGGATCATTGAGGGCTGTCGGAGGAAATTACTTCAATAGCGATGCCTGGGGCGAATCTCCTCAAGGAAATTTCTGGGAAAATTTAAGTCACTGTAAAAATGATCGTGACCAATATCGCCTGATCTCCTCAACCGTGGGATTTTACAAAAAAAATCACGACCAGTTTCAAATTAATGAAACCGAAAGAATTTGTGCTGTAGCTTGTACAATGCCAATCTATCTTCTCGTCTTGGATAATAACAACGGTCATATGGCAATTACACCCGCAGTTGTAAAAGGTTGTTGTCCTGCTGATTTTAGCTATGAAAAAATAAGCGAGGTAATTGTATGAGCCTACTCACTAACTATTGTCACACTGGGCTCTGTCTTGTTGCAATACCTAAAGGCAAGAAAGGACCTATAATCGAGGGTTGGAACTTAAGAGAAAATGGTATTACCAACGTTGAACAACTGCATTTATTAGATGATAGTAATGTTGGTCTAGCACATGCCTATGGCGAGCCTTATCCAACCTGTGCGATTGACTTTGATGATCTTACAAAAGCTAAAAACTGGTTTCAAAAGAATGGGGTTGAGATTAATCGCTATACCCATGCGGATGATGCGGTGCACATTATTTCAGGTAAACCCAATCGACTAAAGCTATTATTTCGATTGAAAGCGGGGCTAATTCCTTCTCAAGTGATTAAAGAGGATGCTAAAACCATTTTAGAATTTCGGTGCGCAACCAGAAAAGGTCTAACCGTCCAGGATGTATTGCCCCCTTCTTTGCATCCCGAAACTCAGCAGCCTTACAGATGGGGAGGAAAAGGTCATTATTCTCAGATTCCGTTTATTCCTGAAAAAATTCTCAACTTGTGGAAGTCTCTTCTTGCTCCTAATCATCAAGCAATAAAGCCCATGATCTCATCACTGCCGGAATCGCCGAAGAACGTTGCAATACTATTAGAGGCGTTAGAAAAAATAAGCAGTGACTGTGCATATGAGAACTATCGCAACATTGTCTGGGCTATAAAAAGCACAGCCTGGTCAGTCGCAGATAACATTGCCCTACTCTGGTCACAAAAAAATATGGATCGCTTTAGTGAAGAAACGTTTAATAGCTTAATTAATAGCTATTGTCCGGATAACCAAAATCCAATTACGGTGGGCACCATCTTTCATTTAGCAAAAATGGGGGCGAAACATGGTTAATATTGATAATGACACCAGTGTTAATCCTCTGCAAATGATTCAGCAGCGCTTTAGTCTTATTGATCTTGCAGGAGAGATTTTAGTGATTGATAATGAACAAGTAGAAAAACTCAAACAAGGCAGCTTAAAAGAAATCCGCTTTTATAAACCTAAAGATGCGAAGATTCTCATAGAACGAATCCTACAAACATTACCTGTTGCCTCAAAAATCAACGAGATATATAGCCAATTCGTCGGCAGCCCAAGTACTCATCTTTACAACGAGATTGCATTTAGTCCCAGAAAGACCCCGCCTGAGGTTTTAAATTGCTGGGTTGGTCCCACATTACATTCAAACGACAATAACTGGGATGATATTTATCATTTCCTGTATCAAATCATTAGTAACAACAATCAACAATCCTATGATTATCTAATTCAATATTTAGCGCATACCATCCAAAAACCAGCAGATAAACCTGGTGTGGCTATTGTCTTACTCAGTGATTCAGGTTGCGGTAAAGGGACTTTTTATACCCTGTTAAATAAAGTATGGGGACGGTCGACTATTGAAGTGAATGATGTCAAACATATCATCGGTAATTTTAATGCCGCCTTACAAAATAACTTCATTGTGTTCATGGATGAAGCCCTATTTAAAGGCAATCACGAGGGCATGGAGCGCTTAAAAAATTTGATTACCGAGAAGACCATTCGTGTTGAAAAGAAGTATGTCCAGGCTTATGATATTGAATCTTTTCATCGTTTTTTTGCTGCATCCAATAGTGAGCACTTCGCACACATCCCGATAGACGACCGCCGCTTTTGCTTTTATAGGGTTTCCAATCAATACAAACAAAACTTAGATTATTTTGAAAAAATACATCAGCTCATAGAAAACGGTCATCAAGTTCAAGGCTTTTTACATTACCTTGAACACCTAGATATCAAGACTTTTAATCCCAGAAGTCGAATTATTACTCAAGAACACATAGACCAGCGTATTAAATCCTTGAAAGGGTTTGAGCGTTTTTGGTATGAGGCACTACAAAATCATGGGTTCAGTTCCAGATCAACGTCTTATGGGCTAATCACAACAGATAATATTGATTGGTTAGAAAAGCCTTTCTTTGTAGCTACGGAAACATTACTTCTTTGTTTTAACCAATATGACAGACAGTCCCAACGCTATGAAAGTATTCAAAGCCAACAAATCTCAAAAATAATTAAAAAACTATGTCCCGATGCAAACGCAACTAAACAAAAAGAGCAGACATATGGAAGTGAAAAAAGAGGTTATCGGCTACCAGGACTTTTTAGAGCACGGCAACTGTTTGAGACCTACTTTGGATGCAAGATTGATTGGATGCAAATAACGGACACAGAAATAAAATTAGAAATAGAAGCTGAGCGCATAGCAGAATCAGAACAAGAAATAATGCTAGACGCTTATCATGAATCATTAGATGAAAATTAAGACAGAGAAGACGCTATTTTTACTAAAACTCTTTATAGGGTTCTTTTATTTTATTTCTATTTTTATAGAAAACACTGTCTTCTCTGTCTTTAGAAAAGAAATAAAGCGAATAACTCACGAAGTTAATCCCGTTCAACAGGAAAAATCTAATGCAACGACGTAAGTACAAGAGGCATAAAAGACCAGGAAATACCGGATCTAATCACTGGAACTGGTCTCATGGGAATGCCACGAAGTTAACGAGGCAGGAACAAGCTGATACCAATTGCAGACTTCGTTACCTTTGTGATGTAGGGAAACAGGGCCACTTTATGCTAGTTACTACAGAATTTATGGGGCGTCCTCCTAATGACTACCTCAAGTTGGACCTTACTAAACCTGAGAATTTGACCTATGTATTATTGAAGATTAATAAGCTGATTTAATAACGGGTTGCTTCGCACCCCGGGAGCCTATTTACAGGCCGGATAAAATTAAAATATCCAAAAAAACATATATAATTAAAATTATCGCCTCAGTATTGCCCTTCCTGTTTCAAGAAGACAGGAATTCGGGAGGAAAGAAATATGGTAGCCTGACATTGCTATGGAAGGAAAGGCCAAATCTTTTTATAGAAACGGAAAATATGTTTTTTGGTTCTACGATACTTATTCGTGTATAAAAAATTATTGAGAATAAAAGCAAGTGTGGATAGCAAACTAATCACCTCTAAATTTAACAGCAAGATAATTCTAAGCATTATTATGGCTTCAGAGCTAGTAATAGATCGTCACATAATTTCAACATTATTACTTCCAGACCCCGGAATCTATTAAGTGAGTAAATTGCATTTACAAGATTACATAAAAGAAATTTGCGAGAAATCGGCAACTATTGAAGAGATCTTCGGTAGCAACTTCAGATCAGAATGCCCTAATGAAGAATTGGGATTTGACGCATCTGAAATATTAGCTAACTGGTGCCTCACATCAACTGGTGGAAATTGGGAGAATTTCAATAAACTATTGGCGCTTAGAAAGCTATCTCAGGACGAGGTTATTTCACGCCTATATTCCCAGCCAAAGAATTTCCTCGACCCAAATCATTTATACCGAACTGAAATGGAATCGGTCTTTAAATGCTTAACCTCTAATGGTGTTTTGCTTGATAAAAAAATTAATGCTAGATTACCATTTATTGAGCTATACACAACCCTTGTTCATTATGCATACCAAAAACTTCTACTGGATATGAATGGCCGCTGCGATGCCAGCATCCCGGAATCGGTATACCGAGAGATTGCATCGGATTTATTCAAAAATATTTCTGATTTACTTTCTGAACCGCTATTTGATACATTTCAAAATTTGAAATTGTCATTGAAAAAAAATCACCCGAACATTGATAGCTATAAATCCTTCATCTTTTACATGATTGATGATGGGTTCTACATACTTTTTAGAAGTTACCCTGTTCTTTTGCGTGTATTAACTAACATGATAATGCAATGGATTGAATCTAATGCAGAGTTAATTTCACGACTTAATCAGGATTTATCATCAGTTTCAGTAAAATTTAAACTCACAAATCAATCTATTAGTCAGGTTGAATCCATACAAAGCGGCTTATCTGATCCCCATAATTTTGGACGTACTGTAAAAATTATTTCCTTCATTAATGGAGAAAAAATTGTATATAAGCCAAAGAATTTGGGTCCAGATAAAGCATGGGAGGATCTAATAGACTCTCTCAATGCAATTAACCCCCCAGTAAATCTTAAAGCATGCAAAATTTTAGCCTTTAAAGATTATGGTTGGACAGAATATCATTCAAATGATAGCTGTAAAGATGCTTCAGGGATAAATTCATTCTATTTTCGATCTGGGGCACAATTGGCCATTTTTTATTTACTAGCAAGCACAGATATGCATGAGGAGAACATAATTGCTGCCGGAGAATATCCCATTCCAATTGATTTGGAGATGCTGCTACAGCCAGATGCAAAAGAAAAAAGGTATGATAATTCTAAAAACGAAGCTCATGATTTTGCTATTAGGCAACTAGCAGATTCAGTATTATCCATAGGGATTTTGCCATCGTATTCCATACTTCCTAATAATGTCTTTGTTAAAGTTGGCGCATTAAATAGTAGTATAAGCACTAAAATTAGAAAAACTTGGATAGATTTAGGAACAGAAAAATTAAACTATAAATTAGAAAAAACTTTATTAGATGATGGAAAAAATATACCAAAATATAATAGTGAAAAAATTGGGATTGATAATTTTGTTGGCGAATTTACTAAAGGATTCGAGTCGTATTTAAAATTTATTGCAAAAATAAGCCAAGAAAATAATAATTTTCTTCTAAAACCTTTTAAAAGTTTACCTGTAAGAAAAATATTTCGCCCCACCATCTTCTACGGATTATTAATTGATCGTCTTAAAAATTATAAGGCAATGAAAGATGGCGTTACCTGGAGCATCCAAGCTGAATTTATTTTCAGATCTCTAAATTTTGATCTTGAATCAGATCCATATTTTCCTATTTATATGTCGGAAAAAAAGGCACTGCTTGACCTATGCTTTCCTCACTTCACATGCTTAACAGATAATTCAAATGTTTATTCAAATTCAATTAGTGTTCTTGACTTAAATGCTGAGAATGGAATACTAAGAGCGCTTCAAAAAATTGAAAAAGTTGGGGAAGCAGAGATATCCAAACAATTGGAGATCATACGAAATTCTTTTTCAAGTATATCCAATGTAAGCAATCAACGTCCCGCGACATTAAACTCTAAAACAAATGGTACTGAAGATCCTGCTCTGGATTTAGACAATATTTCCAGCTCAGCAATTCTTGAGCTTGAACTTAATAGAATTTATAAACTCATAACAACGCGGGCAATCATCTGTGAGAACTCGGCTGCTTGGATTGGACTACAGTGGCAAAAAAACTCTAGTATCTCTAAATTATCAGTTTTAGATCATGACATCTACAATGGTTCTCTAGGTATTGCCATATTCTTAGCTGCACATAGTTTGCATACTAATTGCAATGAGTCAAGAAACATCACTTATAAATCACTTTCAGCCACCCAGGATTTACTTAGGAGCTCTTATGCCCTACGATGGGCTAGAACATCTGGGATTGGCGGCTTAAATGGTGTGGGATCACTAGTCTATGGCTTTGGATTGCTTGCCAATATTTTGGATGATGACACCCTTCTTCTGGATGCTGAACTAAGTGCTCAGCTTATTACTCCCGAACTAATTTCTACAGACAAAGACCTTGATGTATTGGGCGGATCAGCAGGTACAATCCTTGCTTTATTAAGGCTCTATTGTCAAAGTAGCAAGAGTTTATACATAGAAAAAGCCATTCAATGTGGGGAACATATACTCAAGCAAGATAAAAAAATACGTGGTTCAAGTTTTTTATGGGCAGGGATTAATGTTGGTGCAAATCCTATTAATGGAATGTCCCATGGTGCAGCTGGGTTTTCAGCGGCGTTTTCTGGCCTAGCTAAATTTACAAATAGAGATGATTTTTCAAATGCAGCGGTTGAATGCATTGAATTTGAAAATGTGAGTTTTAGTACCGATAAAGGAAATTGGCCAGACTACCGCCCACACTCTCAAATGCGCTGGGTCTGCCAATGGTGTCACGGCGCTTGCGGAATCGGATTATCGAGACTTTTGGCGAAAGAATATGGCCTAGATAGTAAAGTCTCGGTAGATGCAGATATTAACAATGCAATTATTTGCACGGAAGCTAATTGGCCAAACAATATGGACACGCTATGTTGCGGCACAATGGGGAGCATTGAGCTCTTAAGGGAAGCTGGAAAGCATAAATTCAAAACTGGAAAATCAACCTTAATGATGATTTTAGAAATTCACAGACGCTCACGTAATGCTGGAGACTATCTTTGGGCTAGCGGGGATGAAAATTTTAATTTAAGTTTATTTAATGGTATATCTGGCATTGGATACACTATCCTAAGAGAACTTAATCCATCTCTTCCCAATATATTAATATTTAAATAGCCAATTGCAACATCGGCTTATATTTTTCTGAGTGGTAATTACAGCTTTTCTAAAAAGAGGTATTTACATTCTCAAATATACCGATACAGAGAATTAGGCTTTGTTATATATCAGAGCTAAAGTGAATCTAAATTTTGTAGCTAGAAGAGATGGCGGTCGCAATGAATGTGGAATCGATCCATCGAACACGATAACTCTATTTGGTGTGAATGGGCTAGCATAAAATATATTTTTACATGCTTCATCGTAAAATAATGTTTCGCCATGCCAACCATCAAGCCATTCTAAGTTTACGTAGTAAAGAAAAATTCTACTTTCTGAATGGGCATGATGGTAAAAAGAGTCAACAGGCGTGGATAAATTTAAAACAGTCCCCGTATGGATATAGCCCTTAATTTCATCTGCTAACGGGCCTCTACTGATTGCCTCTATTATTCCAGATTTACCAAGATCTTCCTGTACCCATGGGGCATGAAGAAAGCGGTTAGCTTGATTTTCTAGTATCACTCCATCCGCCCATCCAATAATGAAATTAGAGGTTAATGAAGCTAAGTAAATATTTTGACGTGTTTGAAGCTCAAATACATCATCATATATTGCTATTCTTTTATTTTGATCTGTAAATAATTCTTTCACGATACTTACCTATGATAAATATTATAAGCTACCTACTTATTTCCATAAGGAGATTAAATTTTCTTCATTTTTATACAAAAGTTTAAATCCAGCTCTTTCTAAAACCCATCTATGTTCATCATTCAAATAGCTAATCACTGAATTAGTTTGCTTTATTTTGGTGCGATTAATGGCAATAAACTTCTCCAAAATTACCGAATCAAATGGGTTGTACATAAAAAATAAGGTCTTGCCATTTGGAATCTCGAAACTTCTAGCATCTTCATGAATAAAAGTGACATTATCACACTGAGAAACCTCCATATTTTTGGTGGCAATTTTAATTAGTGGCTCACTTATTTCCACCCCAATAATTTTTTCAAATTTTTGTGATTTTGATGCCAAGATACAGGCCTCACCTTTTCCAGCGCCAATGTCAACAAAAAATCTAAAAGGTGACTTGTCTTCTGAGGCGTGCTCGAGAATTTCATTAAAGTACTTAGTTTCTAGAGCTTGGTAGACCGTAGCGTGCTCTAAAGCGTCAGAAAATGATGAATCAATTTTGTAAATGATTCCCGAGAAATCGCATCCAAATAAAGTCATCTCTACGGCGCCTGCTGAACTAATTAAAAAAGCTAGCCTAAGCTAGCTTTTTAAAAGTGATAGCTATATCAGTTAGCACTTACTTGAATAGCACTGTGACATAGTTCCGTCTTCAGTTCTTGACACAATTGCCTTAAAGCCAGAATAACCTTCTAAAACTTCATCAGAAACAGCCTCTAAAGATTCAAGGGCTTCATCAGTCGCTTGTAATAAATTTGACATAATTTCTCCTGTGTAAGTATCAACCTCTATTGTTGGCTGAACATTAATATTACTCTGTTTTTTAAAGTTTAGATAGTTTTTTGCGTATTAGGATTTGCCCTATTTAATAAGCTCTTACGCAATAAACGGACTAAATAGAAAAGGTACTTAGGAATTTGTACTTAAGCCATTCATTTCATTGTCTGGCTTCTCATTAGGTTAAGTCTAAGCTCATAGATTATGAGCCCCCTAATAACCAACTGAACTCTGGGCTCTTAATTACTCCCTAATGACCGCATCTGGTCGATTTGAGACTTCCAAACCCCTAAAAATACCATGTTTTGAATGGCTGTTACTGGTTAAATAAGAGACCATAGAGTTGATGCATGGATATATGTAAGACATACACACGTTATTAATAAAATACCCGTCAAAAATACCAATCGCACTACGCATACTAGATGGCGATACCCCAGGGGCCTTAAATCTTTTTGTCCACCCCCTGCCCCCTCGCCTTCGGGCGCTAAACCCTTTGACGGCCAATTAATATCCAAGCCAGTTATTTGTTGTTTGAGGGTTTAGGCGATGTTTTCTGGCCATTTAAGGAGCAATCAAGGTTAATGAGTAGATTCACAACCACAACCAGCCCTTTGGTTTTATGCAAAAGTGTCACCAGAAGTGTCACCAAAATGAACTCTCTTTACTTGGCGTTTCAAGCGATCCAACTTATAACTCTGGTCGACTTGTTAGGCCCGTTGTATTGATTACCAAATTTCAACAGGCGTTGAGAATTGCTGATTTAACTCCCGCAACCGAGAAACAATGGCACGAGGCTCTTTTGTCTAATGGTCCACATAAATGCGATAAAACATTAGCTTCAAAAAATCTCATAAATAAAATTTATAATAATATTATTAAGTATCAATGCAACGGTGCCGTGAACGATACCTTATCACCTGACAATGTTTCTCTATTGGGTGAGATTACAGACTTCGAGCGAATCTACATTTCTGACACATCTCAAATTGCAGTCATCGAAAAAAATGACATCCGTTCTCGTCAACGAAGCGAGGCATATTATTTTTTCGATATTGTTAGATGTATCATTGAGTATGCTGAACTAAGATGTAGTGTCCAAAGTCTTTTAAGTTTATTGATGGTTGGAGCAAGTAGAAGCTACCAAACTCCTTTTGAGGAAGAGCTTGCTGTATTGATCTCTTAGCGGAGACTAAAATCATTACCATAAATTTTATGTCGAATACCATCGAATATTCTATTTTCTTTATAAGTTGCTTATGCTGCAATTGAAATCAATCATTGTTTATTTACTTTACATCGGTAGGGATTTTTACTATTGGCCTTCTCTTTGCATTTATCATCCCGTTATTCATCAATTAAATTTAATAATGAATAAGTTAATGACTAATAATTATTTTAAGGCAGACCACTTTACCCATTGATTGCAATGGGCTGTAGCTACAACCGTGAGCCTATTAAAGCCTCCCCCAAGACATTCACCATTTGCTGTTGTGTCATATTCAGCTAAATTTCTTAAGCCATTAGCCCCTCTGGGTCCACCCCAAAGGCCACAGGTTGCACAAAACTTTGTAGTTCCTGGTGCTGTTACTTTGCCCATACTAATCTCCTAATAATGAATTACTACCTATTTTTATTTTGGATACATAGCACAAATATACCTCTTTTTACTTTGCTAGAAAAGTACCTTTATCCACCATACCTCTATATAGGTATGGCACTCAAATTTTAATTACTGCCAAAATAGTAGGAAAAAGGGTTACGTGACCGTTACACGAACAGAGGATATAACATCGTACCCCGAAATCTATCAATCTCTTTTTGCAAAAATTGATACCAAAATCTTTGTTCGTGAAAAAACAGAATAAATTTCTTTTTAGAATTTAAACTCATAAAACGCTCCTAATTGCATCTGTCTTTCTACTACCGATTGTATCGGAGCATTTTTTCTTGCTCTGTCTAAGGTTGGATCTTTTTGCAAGCCTGCTATCAAGCAATCACAGTGATTTTTTCATTCATTTAGCATAGCCACACACCCTGCATGCAAAAGATCAAAGGTTGAAAACGTTATACTTATTCTCAACCCTTGTGCTTTGAGGTCTTTTACTTTATCAAATATCACTTAAGCCAAGGACCTTGAATGATTTTACCAAATGATTCAAAGTACTGACGAGCCTGATGTGCATTTTGTGCCTCAGTTGTCATATCTTTTGGTTGATCAGGATAAGTTCCATTTCCTTTAAATAATACTTTTGCTTTATATTCAGCCATGTCCTACTCCTTAGAATGAAAATTCATAAAATGCTCCTATTTGATACTGTTGCTTTTGATCTACCACACCATTCATTTTTACACTGTGTGTCTGCCCAAATTCATTTTCGATTAGGTTCGATTTATATTCAGCACCCACAAAACTTACTGGATCACTGTCCATTGATACGCTGTGATTGCTATAGTTCATAGTGCCTTCTGCATCAACGCTGGTGGGTAATCTCACATCCACCGCCCCATCGACTATCATTGGCTTAATACCCGTGTATAAGTTGATGTTCTCATTTGACCAGCCAGCCATTGCATACAAACTAGTAATGGGGGTAACGTCTTTTACTAGGCCTGCATTAAAGTCAGTTAATGAGTACATCACACCACCTTGTGCATAAAAGTTATTGGGTTGGTATAGTGCTGAGTACTCAAACGTTGTTGTGGAATTCACATCACCAAACATACCGTTAAATGATACGAATGGAGAGTATTGGCTGTTTGACATGGTCCATTTCTCTGTGAACGCTGCCTTATTAACTATTTGATCGGTGTAAGGGTTTCTTGTCTCAAATACAGAGCTATCAAACCCGAGAGTAAAGTTATTAAATGTATTTTTATCAAAGCCGTTATCCGTTTGATATGCATTAAAAAATACGCCTTTATACTCCTGCGCACCTCCAACAAACTTGCTTGACCATGCGTTACCAGCCTGATGATTTAACTGATATACCGGAATCAAATCCCTTGTCTGCTTCATGCTGCTCAAGTTAACTGAATAGTCTCTGCCTATTGCATCCACTGCTTTGATATCACTTAATGCCGATAATGCACCATCACCTGCAAAACTTAAACTGCCAGATATTTCACTTACGGCCCCCATCCTTCCTGTGGTTGAAATGCCTAACCCGCCAATTGGTTCAGTAGCCTTCTTCAGATCAAGTAAGCCTTGTCCGTGGGTTTTAACATCATAGCCATCAACCGCTTTGTTAGCAGTTTGCAATAACACTTGCACTAAGTTTTCACCTTTCATGTAAGGCCATTGTTGATGCAATACTGCAACCGCACCCGTTATTACAGGAGCCGCCATTGAGGTTCCACTTTGTATTTTATACGTACCATCGTACCAAGTTGAATCAATACCAGCCCCAGGGGCGAGTAAGTAAAAGTCACTTGTTCTGTACTTGTCATTACACTCACTGCCGGTCCAGTCTTTACATACATGTCCTGATTTGGCCCCTTCAATTTGATTAAATGCGGCATTCCACATTCCAGCAACAATCATTTTACCCCCGAGTAAAAGACTACCCTCTGCGTCAGTTGCTGAAGCAAATGTTGCAGGATTCTGTACATATAAATTATCTTGATTACCGGCGGCAACTACTAACACCATTTCACTCCCTTTAAGTGCATCGGCCCACTGTTCAGGATCTTCCATGTTGTAGTAATTGGTACCGCCATAGTTAATATCATCACTAGTAAAGGTTCCGTTGCCTTGATTAGTTAGGCTATCTCTATAAGCAGAACTATAACTAGTGTTAGCTGATATATTAGCCACAACGGTATCAGTATTATCTACTAACCATGAAAGTCCAGCTCTAGCACTACTCATGGAATATGAATTACTATTAGTGATTCTTACAATAGCCAGATCAGCATCTGGTGCTACGCCCATAGTGCCACTGCCATCCATACTAGCCGCCGCTATACCTGCTACGTGGGTACCGTGGCCTTTAACATCTTCTACATCTCCTAAGCCAAACATTGTGTCGTGTGTGTATTTGATGCGACCGGCAAACTCTGGGTTATCTATATCAACCCCGCTATCTAGGATACCAATGGTAGAGCCTTTGCCTGTCCATCCTCTTGACAATGCCCACTCTTGATTAATCACTCCATTAAACTTGTCAGAAAATTCTGGTAACGCAGCGAAATAGCTTGGATTATTGGACACCATAATTGTAGGGGTTCCATCAAACTCTAATACCCCTTCAACCACAACTACCGGTTCTTCTTCAACCACAACTACCGGCTCTTCTTCAACCACAACTACCGGCTCTTCTTCAACCACAACTACCGGCTCTTCTTCAACCACAACTACCGGCTCTTCTTCAACCACAACTACCGGTTCTTCTTCAACCACAACTACCGGTTCTTCTTCAACCACAACTACCGGTTCTTCTTCTGTTTCTAATAATGCTAAACGTTCTGCTTCTAGCAATGCCAAGCGTCTATCTTCTGCTTCGTCTAATAATCTTCTCTCTTCCGCAGCTTTGATCTCTTCCGCAAGTCTGATCTCTTCTCTTCGTATAGCTTCTGATTCTGTCAATGCAATAGCTTCATCTTCTCTATCTGTTAATAGCTTAGCCTCTTCAGCTAATCGAACTTCCTCTTCGTCTATAATAAGATCGCTACTAACTAGCTCATCTCTTGCCCAATATTCTATGCTACTACTCTTTGGAACATGTACGTTTGATGGTTTATTCCTAAAGACTCTTTCACGCCCATACTTTGTTGCACGCTCATATAAAGTAGTCGTAGTTTGCTCTAGCCAATTTTCAGTTCTAACAGTAAATACGCTGTTGTAGTTATTGATCACAGCCCTTCCTTCTCCATCAACGGTTGTGATTTTAGGTTTTACTCGAGTGCTGTATGTTATGCGTTTCTCAATGTCAAGGACATCTACAGTAGACCAGGTTTCTAATATCGTCCAATTACGTGGTGCTGCCTCCAAAATCTGGAGACTAAAAACTATTAAACATATTGCCCATAATGGTTTATGTAATTTCATGGGTAATAAGATGAGATTGTATAAAAGCGCATGAAACTTGCGTCTACCAATTTTTGTGTTCCATTGTATGTAATAAATGAATCTATTCATAAAACCAGTTTACTCCCAGACAAATAAGTGGGCAAATTAAGTATTGGGGATTTTTTCTGGAAATATTTTTTGCATAGCCTTTTATATTTCATAGGGGGTGTGTTTTGAGAAAACTATAGATCATTTGTGCAAATTAAGATGTATAGGGGTAGTTAGGAGTCCCAGTTTGAAAATGATGGCATGGGGGTGTGGTGGGGGGAGAGTTCCGGGGTTCTTACAAAAAGCTAGGTAACTCTCAGGTAACTTTGCGGTCAAAACTTTCTGAAGCCTTATATACTTGACAATTGTGGCGGAAGGAGCGAACTCCAATATAAAACTTAATACATAGTAGTAATAACTAATTAAGCCCCTATATACGCTAATTTTATAAGCTTTATCTTATCATAGATGTTAATACATACTAGTATAATCTATGACAAAACCGTATACTATACCGTATACTAATTAAGAAACCGTATACCTCAATGGCTCTACAGAATCTTTTAAATAATCCTAAAGTAGATAAGGCAAGATGTCCATCAAACAAACGATATATATGGCTCTCTGACGGTAATGGGTTAATGTTAAGAGTTGATAAGCAACAGAATAAACTTTGGACAGTAAGGCTATACAGAGATAATAAGGAATATATAAGGGGTATAGGTTCATACCCTTCTATCTCTATGGCAGAAGCTAGAGAGATTAGAAATGACTATAAGAAGTTATGGGCAAAAGGTATTGACCCCTCTATTGAGAAACAGAAAGCTAAACATACCATTACTAACTCTGCAGACCTTACCTTTGAGAAAGCATATCAAACTTATTTAGAGAATAAGGTTATCCCTAACTTATCAGTCAAGACAATAAAACGCACTCAAGAATTTTATAACAACTCTTTAAAGACTCCACTAGGCAGACTTCCACTAGCAGATGTATCTGATGACATTCTATTAACAGTATTAGAAAAGGTACACAGTAAAGCTCCTAGTTCGGCTATGAAGGTTAAGAGTCTAGTTAATCAAATCTTTATCCATATGAAAGAGAAAAGGATGTTTAAGGGGGCTAACCCTACCCTTGAACTAAAAGGTAATAGCTTAATTGCCCCACCTAAAACAAACCACTTCTCTCACCTTGCAGAGCATAGAGTAGGTGAGTTCCTTAATGCGTTAGATAAAGATAGGAAATCAAGTTTAATTATTCAAACATTCTTATATGTTGTTATGGTTACTGGGTTAAGAACTGGGTCTCTAGCTAATGCCAAATGGTCATGGCTTGATAGCGAGACTAATACATTGCATATACCTAGTTTGCATATGAAAGGTAGAGTTAGTTTTAGATGCCCCCTACCTAAACAAGCAATAGTAAAACTGAATGTCTTAAAGACTTTTCTTAACGGTAAGAGTCAAGACTATATCTTTGAGGGTAATAAAGGTAAGCCGATATCAGACGCAACTGCTAGATTATGTTTGCAAAGATTAACGGGTGATAAGACAACCGTTCATGGATTCAGAACACTCTTTAATATAGTCGTATCCAAGATGAATAAATTTGAGATTGAGAAGATAGAATCACAGTTAACCCATGCATTTACTTCAACTGATATTAGAAAAGTTTATATGGGCAAAGAAGATTACTTGGAAGATAGGCGAAAGATTGTCCAAGCCTATGCAGACTGGTGTGATGTGCAATAATAATTTATTTAACTTCTATACCCCAATACCCTTTAAGGTTTTTAATCTGCCCTTTAGTCCACTTTATATCATTTGTTTTATTCTTTATTTGTTTCTCCATACGCCAATTTACATAGCCTTGTAGTCGCCACATTTCTTTTTCCCTGAACTGTTTTCGCATTTGTTGGGCATTACATCTAGTGACTTCAAGACCCTCTACAAGAATAGATACTTTGTTAAGACTAGCTCCATCAGAGTTTAATAACCCATCTGTTATTTGAAATATATACTTTGGTGGATTAGTTTCATCTAGACTATTCTCCCCTGATACTTCACCTTTATATTTAAAAGCTACATCAGGAGTCTTGCCCTCTATTATTTTATTAAGTGCTTCCTCTACAAATGTGTTTACGATTGGGTGAATATTATCTTCCTCACCTTTTTTAATCATATCCTTACGATAATTAAGAACAGTCTGTACATCTTTATCAGACCAACCGTTGGGTGTTCGGAGATTACGAAGTGAGTCATATAGAGCAACTCCCTCTAACATCTCATGGTTTTGAATTTCATTATCACAAGTATCTATGGACTCTCTAAACTTCCTTACAGATAATATTGCGTATGCTCTGGTGTATTCCCATTCATTCAAATAGTCTTCACTTGGTGTAATAAATTCAATCATATTTTTTGGTACTCATAAAAATTCTTAACTACCAACATAGCTATTTCTCATTGATAAAATCATTACAAGAACAGCCAATACATATCAGTTAGTACTTAATTAATTTTATCCTCTGATTGTGCTTGGTCAAGTAATTTTATAAACAATTTGGAGTTAACAATGGAAGAAATAAAGTCTAGAACTAAAGTAATAAAAGAAATGGAAGATTGTTATTACAGAGCAGATGAAGTAGCAAAATATTTGAGTATGGGTCTATCAACTGTTTGGGATAAATCAAAGCACAATAAAGATGATTTTCCATCAGGTAAGAAAATATCAGAAAGAATCTCGGTTTGGAGAAAGTCTGATTTAGACGATTGGGTGAATAGAAATGATGAAAGCTAAAAACCTAATCAATAAGGAGTAATTATGTACCAAACTATATTTGATGATGCCTATGCTAAATATAATGGGCAAGTATGGAATCCTAGTTTTAAAGAGTTTAGTGAACAGGAATGTCAGGTAGTTCAGTATAAGAACAAAGCTAAATTGGTATTTCATGGAAAGCTAGAAGATAACAGTAGAGCCAGTCCTATGAAAGTTATAGAGAGAGATGGGATAGTCCTAGACTTTGACCATGCAAAAGTTGATGTAACTAAAAGGATTGAGGAAGCATTAGAGGGATATGAATACACCCTTACCAACACCCATAGTCATGACCCTGAAAATAATGACCATTGTTTGAGAGCTGTAATAACTACAACTGAATCAATAAAGAAAGATTATAAGTCTGTCTATTGGAACTTGGTATTAGATAACCCTAAACTAAAAGCAATGCATGATGAGGGTATTCTAGATGTAAGAGGGGAAGATGAAGCTAGATGTTTCTTTACTCAATCTATTCCATCTGAAAGAAAAGACAAAGCATTCAAATTGGTTAGAGAGGGTACGCCTTATAAACCCATATACCGCAAAAGAGAAAAGCCAAATAGTGTTAGTAGTAATGATAAGTCTGTAAAGATTATGGCGGATTACTTTAAAGATGAAATTGTCTTGGGTGGAACTGGACAAAGAAATGGTTTTGAAGCAAAAGAGATTGGTAGATTAATTAGAGAGCATGGTGATAAAGAAACCGTTATAAAAGAAATGCTATATATAAATGAGACTAGGATTAGTCCACCTGAACCAACTAAAGAAATCATAAGACAGGTTGAAAGTATTTGGAATAAAGAGATTAAGAGTAATCCTGAATTATCTACACCAACACCTAAAAGAAGAAGCTATACCATTGCTGAATATGAAGCATTGCCCCCTACTGAATGGTTAGTTTATAACCTCATAGAGGATAAGAGTATGAACGCCATTTATGGCGCTAGTGGGTCTAC